>Ga0268276_1000012_pt1 | contig 249423 bp, 211 predicted proteins | sample saktaG_4_FD_190145 | JGI IMG/M metagenome (GOLD analysis project Ga0268276, IMG submission 190145) | Saline water microbial communities from Sakinaw Lake, British Columbia, Canada - sak_2010_1_5_45m | ecosystem: Environmental > Aquatic > Non-marine Saline and Alkaline > Saline ... | reverse complement strand
TTCTAAAAGGGGTTTCACCACTTGCCATCCGATTTCATATATGTTGATAAGGCCGCATGATAGATGGATTGGTATCGTTTCACCTTGATACCATACTTGTTTATCAAGTCGGGATTCGTCATGATGGCTTGAGCAGAATCACAAATAGACCGCCAAATTTTCCGCTAACTCCTTTTAAGAGCGCATTATGACCTGCTATCTTAATGAAAATCAAAGGAAACATAAACTGAAAGACGAACACAAGACGAATACAAGACGAACTTATGAGGGATTAATGACGAATCTTAGTGAACTTAAAAAAAGGCTGCCTGTCCTATACTGAAAAAACTATACAGACATTTGAGATCTCTTACCAATTCTTCGTCGCGACCCATACCCATGTCTTCATTATTAATAACACAGCAAAAGCAGATAGTTGCCTCGATTGATTATAATAATGGAGTTAAAAAAAAGGCTGACTTTTTGAAAGACAGCCTTTTCTAATTGTATTGATGAATGTTTATTCAACAATGACTTTAGAGGTCTGTATGGCGTTATTCACGTTGACCATGATCATATACATGCCTTTTGGAAACGAGGAGAGATTGTAATGGGTTTCCGCCCCTGATTGTAAAATGACCTGATCCTGAATTACATTTGTGCCCAAGCTGTTGTAAATCAATACCTTTGCAATTCCATTTCCTTCCCTGATATTGAGTTTTATATAACCAGTGGTTGGATTTGGTGAGACAGTAAACTCAGCTCCTTTTTGTTGATTGATTCCCACATTATCAGTGACAGTGATTAGATCTTCTTTGGTTACACTTTGTGAGGAAGTTCCATCGGTAACAGTGAGCGTAACATCAAATACGCCAATAGTTTCATAGGTTACAACAGGATTTTGTTCTGTTGAAGTTTCAGGAATTCCTCCTTCAAAAACCCACTCCCAACCTGTGGGTTGACCGGTAGAACTATCTGTAAACGTTACTTCATGAAATGCAGGAATAGTCTCTGTATCCGGTTCAAATATTGGGAACAGAATGGTTGCACAGTAATTTATCCTGTCTAAAAGGCAGGTTACTGTTGGTGGATAACATACATCAAACTGCATTCCTCTATCCGGACAAACAACACAATAGGTGGGATAGCCAAGGAATGGTTGACCAGCGATAATAATGTCGATAGCCGCTGGCCCATTCCCATCGGTTCCTGAACATGGATTGGAAATCCCATGTCCGGCTTTATATGCATCGATCTGCTGGTTGTTATCCTGCGGAGAGATCCCCCAGAAAAGAACATTCTCGGTACCGGCACCTGATTGCTGATATGCCTCTTCAATGATGGGTGCATAAAGAATGCACCAACTGCAGGTAGTAAAGAAGAGGTCAAGGAATACGGTTTTCCCTTGATCCAGCGTGGAATAAAGATTCAATTCGTTGCCTTCTGTGTCAGTAATCGTAAAATCAGCGATCTGTGATCTGTCAAGCACCAGGATCTTTGCGTTCTGTGGTACAGTGGAGGCACAACGGTTCTGTGCAAAGCTGACAGAAAGGCTTGTAAGAAGAATTAAGAGTGTAATAATTGTCTTCATTGCGTCAGGTTTAACTTTTTAACTCTTTTGCGGAATCCTCATGTTATAGAAGGACCTGTAAACAAAGTACAGGGCGATTACGCCAAATACGATTCCAATATATGGAGCCATCCGGTAAAAATCTTCCGAAATGGCTATCTCCATTGCCAGAAGGCCAAATAGGGTCGTAAATTTAATGATCGGATTCAAGGCCACCGATGAGGTGTCCTTATAAGGATCTCCAACAGTATCGCCTACAATGGATGCTTCATGCAATGGAGTCCCTTTCTCTTTCAAGTCAACCTCAATCACCTTCTTGGCATTATCCCAGGAACCACCGGCGTTAGCCATAAAAATAGCCTGGAACAATCCAAAAAATGCAATTGAGAGCAGATAGGCAACAAAGAAGGAGGCAGCAGCATATACATTTGGATCACCTTCTGGTAGTCCCAGATTCCTGTAACCCGATAAGAAAGCGATCGCAATAGCAAATGAGAAGATAGCTACAAAGATGTTCAACATCCCTGTTTGTGCATATTGTGTGCAGATCTTCACAACCTCTTTTGATTTCTCGATGGATGCCTTTTTCTCGGCTGTATCATCCAGGACGATGTTCTGTTTTATATACTCAACGGCACGATAAGCTCCTGTTGTTACCGCCTGTATGGAGGCGCCTGTAAACCAATAAATTACTGCTCCGCCGGCCATGAATCCCAGGATAGTATAGGGGTTTAAGACATTCAGAATCTGTTCTGGTGCAATTCCGAAATGTTTCTGGATAATCAGGATCAGGGAGAAGATCATCGTGGTGGCACCAACCACTGCAGTTCCAATAAGTACCGGTTTGGCAGTTGCTTTGAAGGTATTTCCAGCACCATCATTGGCTTCAAGGTAGTGTTTAGCTTTCTCAAAGTCGGGTTTAAACCCAAACTCCTTCTCAATCTCAACTGTAACTTCTGCCTGGTTTTCCTCAATCAGAGATAACTCATAAATGGATTGAGCATTGTCTGTAACCGGCCCATAACTATCAACTGCAATCGTAACCGGCCCCATGCCGAGAAAACCAAAAGCAACCAGGCCAAAAGCAAAGATAGCAGGGTAAATCATCGTCTCGCCCAGGCCATACTGACTGGCCACAAAAGCGATAAACATCAGAGCAAGAAATACCAGGCCCTGCCAGAAAGCACTAAAATTACCCGCTACCAACCCTGATAAAATGTTAAGGGAAGCACCTCCTTCACGGGAAGCGGTAACGATCTCGTTCACATGTTTGGATTTGGGACTGGTAAAGATCTTGGTAAATTCGGGAATCAACGCTGCACCTAAAGTTCCGCAACTGATGATGATGGAAAGAACAAGCCAAATATTGTTGGGCAATGCCCCGAGTTGCCAGTAACTGGCGCCAAAGGTAGCGATGATGGATAATACCGATGTGATCCAAACCAGGTGGGTCAATGGCTTCTCAAAGTCGAGGTCGTCTACATTGCTGTATCTGACCTTACTGATCATTTTGTTGATGTAAAAAGCAGTAATCGATGTGATAACCATCAGGATACGCATCACGAAGATCCAGGTGAGCAGCTGTCGCTGGAACTCAATATCGGTGATAGCCAGCACGATGAAAGCGATCAGTGCAACACCCGTCACACCATATGTCTCAAATCCGTCGGCAGTTGGACCAACACTGTCACCAGCATTGTCGCCAACACAATCAGCAATGACACCAGGATTTCTTGGGTCATCCTCTTTGATTCCGAAAACCACTTTCATCAGGTCAGAACCGATGTCAGCAATCTTGGTAAAAATTCCACCGGCAATACGAAGAGCTGATGCGCCTAATGACTCACCAATAGCAAACCCAATAAAACTGGCACCAGCGTATTCACGAGGGACGAAGAGAAGAATGATCAACATCATGATCAGCTCAACGCAGATCAGGGCTACTCCAATACTCATCCCGGCATTCAACGGGATATTCAATAATTTCAACGGTTTTCTTTCAAGTGAAGCAAATGCCATACGGCTGTTCGCCAGGGTATTCATACGAATGCCAAACCAGGCCACTCCGTATGATCCCAGGATGCCGATGACAGTCCAGGCAAGAATTAACAGGACTCCACCAAAAGAGTTCTCCTGTAGGTATCCGAAGTAAAATGCCATACATAATCCGATGATGACAAACAGGATCACAAGGAATTTTCCCTGCTGGATCAAGTATGTTTTGCAGGTCTGAAAAATTACATTAGCCACGTCGAGCATCGATTGATGTGCCCTTATTTTTTTCACTTTTGCATACTGATACCATCCGAATAACAGACCAAGGATGCAAATAATGAATCCGAGGTATAACAAATTATTCTGGGCGGCTGTCAGTTCAGGTATTACCAGGTCTGCTTCGCTGGCCATACTTAAAAATGGAACAAGAAGTGCAATCAAAACTGTTGTAATTCGCTTCATATGAATGTATTTAGTTTTAATAATCTAATTCCGGCAAAAATAAGACATTTTTCAAAAATAGAGCGGAATTTTTCCACAGTTGTTTGCCGGATTGATAAAAATCACGTAGGTTTGTGTAAAGCAAACTTGGCAGGGAATGGAGAAAATCCGGCTTGAGATCATTGGCATGTCATACAGTCAGTCGCAAAGTGGCGCCTATGCAATCATTCTGGGAGAACAGGAGGGTAAAAGAAGATTGCCTATCATCATTGGAAGTTTCGAAGCTCAGGCTATTGCTATTGAAATTGAAAAAATTAAAACACCCCGTCCACTCACTCATGATCTCTTCAAATCATTTGCAGATACCTTTCAAATCAATGTGACGGAGGTGATTATCAATAAATTTAGTGAAGGGGTCTTTTATGCAGTACTCCTCTGCTCTGATGGAAAAACTGTTAAAGAGGTGGATTCCAGAACCTCTGATGCTATTGCATTGGCTTTGCGGTTTAGCTGTCCAATTTATACCTATGAAAATATCATAGTTGCAGCCGGAATCATCATGGACGATGAGACCTCAGAACCCATTCATTCTGAAGTGGAAAAGGATGATATCCCCACAAACCTCGAAGATGACCTATCAGTTTACACGATGACTGAATTAAAGCAGTTGCTGAAAAAAGCGGTTGACGGTGAAGAATATGAAAAGGCATCAACAATTCGGGACGAAATCAATAAAAGAAAAAGGGAGACCTAGGGTTGGCCTCCGAGATTGAACTTAATATGATTGCATGTTTCATGCCTGAAAAAACTGTATGGATAGATTTACTGGTGTACTTGGCCTGGTCTTGATTTTTGGAATCGCATTTCTGATGTCGAATAACCGAAAGGCGATCAATTACCGCCTTGTGATTACGGGCATCATTCTTCAGGTTGGAACAGCATTCTTCATTCTGAAAGTTCCTATTGGGCAATTGATCTTTGAAAAAATTGGATTTGGTGTCCAAAAACTCCTGGATTTCAGTATGGAAGGAGCACGTTTCTGCTTTGGGTTTCTTGCAAATGGAGATGTGTTGAATTCCATCGTTGGTCCCGGCAACAGTTTCATCTTTGTTTTTACTTTGATTCCAACGATCATTTTCATCTGTGTCCTGGTAGCTATTGGATATCATATCGGACTACTGCAGAGAATCGTCGCTATCATTGCAGTAGGAGTTTACAAAGTGATGCGGGTTAGTGGGAGTGAAGCTCTTTCCAACGTAGCCAGTGCGTTTGTTGGCCAGGTGGAGGCACAGATCCTGATCAGACCCTATATTTCCGGAATGACGATGTCGGAACTTCTCGCTTCAATGAGTGGAAGCATGGCCTGCATAGCAGGAGGTGTGCTTGCTGTATATGTCGCAATGGGAGTTCCAGCTCCTTACCTTCTTGCAGCCAGCCTGATGGCTGCTCCAGGAGCACTGGTAATCGCCAAGATCGTTTATCCTGAAACCCAGGAATCAGAGACTAAAGGACGTGTGAAGCTGGAAGTGAAGAGAACCCATGCAAACCTGATGGATGCGATCTCCCATGGAGCTAGCGACGGAATGCGTATCAGCATCAATGTAATAGCTATGTTAATTGGTATGATTGCTCTGATTGCACTCGTTGATGGACTGCTGGGATGGCTTGGGAGTTTAGTGGCCACAACCGGATTGAGTTTGAATGTAATTGGATGGAACCTCGAAGACCTTCGACTAAGGGATATTCTGGGTTCATTCTTCTCTATCTTTGCCTGGGCAATGGGTGTTCCATGGAAAGAAGCACATACTGTTGGAGCATTGATGGGAACCAAACTGGTAATCAATGAGTTTGTTGCTTATACCGACCTGGCTCCAATGATTGCTGCCAAATCCCTTTCTCCCAAAGCACTGGTTATTGCCAGTTTCGCCCTCTGCGGTTTTGCAAATTTCAGCTCCGTTGCAATTCAAATCGGCGGTATTGGAGAGTTGGCGCCTAACAGGAGACGAGACCTGGCCAGGCTTGGGATCAAAGCGATGATCTGTGGCACACTGGCATCCTATGTGTCAGCAACACTTGCTGGAATAATGATGTGACACCATTGAAATCAAATTATTAACAAATGAAACAATACCTCGACCTGCTTGATCACGTACTAAAAAATGGTGTAACCAAAGCGGACCGTACAGGGACAGGAACAATGAGTGTGTTTGGTTACCAGATGCGATTTAATCTGGATGACGGGTTCCCTGTGATGACGACAAAGAAATTACACCTGCGCTCTATCATCCATGAATTACTCTGGTTTCTGAAAGGTGAGACAACTATTAAATATTTGAATGATAATAAGGTTACCATCTGGGATGAGTGGGCTAATGAGAATGGAGAGCTGGGCCATGTCTATGGCTACCAGTGGAGGTCATGGCCAAAAGCTGATGGCTCGCACATTGACCAGATCTCCCAGGTTGTGGAGTCGATAAAAACCAACCCAAACTCACGCCGGCACATTGTTTCAGCATGGAATGTGGGGGAACTCGATCAGATGGCGCTTCCTCCATGTCATCTGCTGTTTCAGTTTTATGTGGCTGACGGACGACTCTCATGCCAGATGTACCAGAGAAGTTGTGACATTTTTCTGGGAGTTCCCTTTAACATTGCCTCTTATACTCTGCTTTTGTTGATGATGGCGCAGGTAACCGGACTGAAACCAGGAGAATTTGTTCACACGCTAGGCGATGCGCATATCTATCTGAATCATCTGGATCAGGTAAAACTGCAGTTGATCAGGGACCCTTATCCACTTCCAACCATGAAACTCAATCCGGATAAAACAGGAATATTTGATTTTACCTTTGATGATTTCGAACTGAGTAACTACCAATGCCATCCTCATATTAAAGGAGAAATATCTGTATAATACCAAAAACTATGATCTCAATTATCGTTGCTGTAGCTGAAAATAATGCCATTGGAAAGGACAACCAGTTGTTATGGCATATCCCCGATGATTTGAAACGGTTTAAACGCCTAACTACAGGTCATAGTGTTATCATGGGTAAAAACACCTGGGAATCGCTTCCTAATCGTCCATTACCGAACCGAAGAAATATTGTCATTACTGATAATCCTAATGACTATTTCGAAGGAGCAGAAATGGTTACATCTATTGAAGCAGCAAAGACACTGTGCGTTGCTACAGAAGAGAACTTTGTGATGGGTGGCGCATCCATTTATCAACAATTCCTACCTATCACCGACCGGCTCTACTTGACTAAAGTCCATAAGTCGTTTGATGGAGATACCTTCTTTCCTGAATTGAACTTACTAGACTGGGAGAGAGTATCGAAAGACGACTACCCACCTGATGAACATAACGATTTTGGATACACCTACTTTATTTTTGACAGAGTTACAAAATGATTACGTCTTACGTCCTACGTCTCACGTCTTACGTTTTTCCTTACGGGCTGCAGGGAATAGAATATTGTTGAGAATAAGCCTGTATCCTGGAGAATTGGGATGCAGATTAAGTTCAGTTTGGGGGTCTCCTACAAGGTGTTGGTAGTCTTCAGGATCATGTCCTCCAAGGAATGTCCAGGTCCCTTTTCCAAAATCACCATGAATATATCTTACTTCACCTAGAACTTTATTCTCTCCCATAATGAGAACCGATGGTTTCAAGTATTTCTTTTTAAATGCTGTAGTCTGCCCCATAAATCCGGAAATAATGGTCTCATGATCCTGACAAAGCATGGATGGTACAGGATCCCATTTGGCTGAGAAATCAAAAAGTGTGAACAGGTCTGTCGATTGATTCAATGAACGGGGGCGGGTCTCTGTCGCATCAATCGAAGATATTTCGTATTCGTATGGATTCACGCTGAGGGTGAAATTTTCAAAGGCAAAACACCTTGAATAATCTAGTTTGCTGTTAGCTTGAGGATCCGGTGGATCTCCGTCGAACATGACGTCACAAATATCGACTCCCTCTGCTGCCAAGGCAACATCATAACTGTCAGGCGCTGAACACATCGAGAACAAGTATCCTCCTCCGGCTACGAAATCCCTGATTCTTTTAGCGGTTTCCAATTTCATTTGGGAGACTTTGCTAAAACCCAGTTTATACGCCATATCTTCATTCAGTTTCACATCTTCCTGGTACCATGTGCTTTGTTTGTATGCGGCCCAGAATTTTCCATACTGACCAGTGAAATCTTCATGGTGGAGATGAAGCCAATCATACAGAGGAAGTACTCCGAGATGAATCTCTTCATCATACACCACGTCGTATGGAATCTCGGCATAGGTGAGTACCAGGGTAACAGCATCATCCCAGGGTTGCTTGTTTTTTGGTGAATAGACTGCAATCTTTGGAGGTTTGTGAAGTTTAACGGTCTCCATGTTAATCTGGGGGTCAGAGATTTCGAGAAGTATAGCATTCGCTTGTGCATCGCTGATTACCTGGGATGTAACCCCTCGAATCTGGCACTCTTGTTCGATCTCCTGTGCATAAGGGATTAAAAAACTGCCTCCCCGGTAATTCAACAACCAATCGACCTCTACATCCTTTTGAAGTACCCAATATGCCACTCCATAAGCTTTAATATGATTTTTCTGTGTTTCATCCATAGGAATCAACACATGCATGCCCATTGTAAAATGTGACAGCAACACCAGAAAGGTAAAAAGGATCCCGGTAGGTAAACTAAAATGGAATGTCATTCGGGCTAATCTCTTCATGGTCAATTTCATCCATTCTGGACATTACATTGCGAGTCCTCACTTTCCCATCAAACGAGTCGTTTGGGGAAATAGTATCAGCAAAGGCATAATCCTTCTCGTAATCCATGAATTTAGCATACTTGGCAATGAAACGCAGCTTGATATCCTTTGTGGGACCATTCCGGTTCTTGGCAATCCCGATTTCAGCAAGGCCGGAGGTAGAATCACCCTGCTCGTCCACATCTATTTTATAATACTCTGGTCGATAGATGAACATCACCATATCGGCATCCTGTTCAATGGATCCGGACTCCCTGAGGTCGGAGAGTATCGGTTTTTTGGTTCCACCTCTTTTTTCCACTTCTCGGCTTAGCTGTGAAAGTGCAATGATGGGTATATTCAACTCTTTTGCCAGGGCCTTCAATGACCTCGAGATGCTACTGATCTCCTGTTCCCTGTTCCCTCGGTGTTCGGCCCCACCCTGCATCAACTGCATATAGTCAAGGATGACCATTTCAATATTGTGCTGTTGCCGTAATCTCCGGCTTTTCGCACGAAGTTCAAAGATGGTCAAAGCTGGAGTATCATCAATGAAGAGTGGTGCATCAATCAACCTTGTGACTCTGCTGTTCAGGAGATTCCATTCATCGGTGTCGAGTGTGCCTTTCTTTAGTTTCTCAGCTGGAATCCCTGTTTCACTGGCAATTAAACGGGTGACGAGTTGAACGGCCGACATTTCAAGGGAAAAAACAGCAACCGGCTTTTTGAAATCAACCGCTGCATTCCTGGCCATCGTCAACGCAAAAGCTGTTTTTCCCATTCCCGGGCGCGAGGCGAGAATAACCAGATCTGACCGTTGCCAGCCTCCTGTTACACGGTCAAGTTCCGTAAACCCCGATCCAACTCCCCGTAGATGCCCTTCATGCTTTTGACCTGCAGCAATCTCTTGAATTGCCTCAGTCATCAGTGATTGCATGGATCTGTATGTCCGTCTGAGGCTGTTTTCACTGATGTAAAACAAGTTATTCTCCGCTTTGTCAAGCAACTCAAAAACATCGGTGGTATCTTCGTATGCCTCTTTGATAATCTCGGAAGAGATATGGATTAATTCTCGCTGGATGTATTTCTGCAGTAAAATGTGAGCATGGTACTCAATGTTGGCTGCCGATGCAACCCTGTTTGTTAGCATTGTAATATAATAGGGCCCACCTACCAGGTCCAACTCCCCTGTTTTTCGAAGCGACTCAGTAACGGTAAGAATATCAACAGGTTCTGTGCTGGCAAATAATTTTTGGATAGCAGAAAAAATAATCTGATGAGCCTCTTTGTAGAAGATTTCGGGTTTTAGGATTTCGATGACTTCTGTTAGCGGATCTTTCTCAAGCATCATAGCTCCCAAGACAGCTTCCTCAAGGTCAACCGCCTGAGGAGGGACTTTTCCATGCTCATGAAACAATTCAGAAACCGGACTCTTTTTTGTTCGCTTCCTTGCTATATGCTGACTCTCCTGTAATTGCTTCTTATCCTGTCCCAGCGTGTCTGGACTCTCGTTTTTAAACTCTTCCATTGGTCAAAAGTAAAACTTCCACAAGAGAATTCTTCAAATTTCGTCCATTAAAGTTTTCAACATTAAAAGCTGAAGGTCAGTCCCACGCTTAACCACTTATGCCACCAACCATTTTTGAATTCCGGACTGATTAAGAATTGTTCTCCCTTCAATTGAATTCCGCCATAAGAGAAGACAATTCCTCCCGATCCGGTAAACATCATGTGCTCAATATCTTCTCCCGGGATTTTGTAGGGGCTTGTATTATTGAACATTCCCCCCTGAAGAGTCGCATCATACCCGATTATTTTACCGGAAAAGTCAGCAAAAAAGTAGAATTGGATGTTTCTGGCATGACGAGATTTATTCAGGGATCGTTTTGATAAATAAAGGTTTGAGAAATAGGAGTTGAACCAGCCTGATCGGATGTATGCACCACCTCCAATATTGGTATATACAGTCCCGAGACTGCCCGATCCATGTACCAGCAGGTCAAGTCCCGGGAAGGAGACAATCCCTTTTTCAAACCTTGCATAATAGTTGAGTAGAAGATCATTGCCGACCTGGAATTCCCATCCAAGTGGCTCATTGTTTGTTGGAACTGCATTGTGAAATGTTCTTTGAACATATTCTCCCAGGGAGGCTGGGCCAACAATTCCAATTTGAATTTCACTGGTTAGTCTGAATTGGTTTAGGTTGTCATTTGTAATCTTGAAGCTTCCAATGTAAAGATACGCTGCATAGGGTCTGTCTCCAACGAGGATACCTCCTACTTTTGTAGTGGAGGGTGTAAACATATCCTGGACAAGAGAGAGACCATAATAGTTTACTCCCCTATTCCAATAGGGTATTAATAATTTGGTTAGGGGATTCTGACTTAAGCAGGGCGAGATAAGTGAAAGCCGGATGCCATTCGTGTAAAACCTATCTGTATAGTTGAAGATATCATTATCAAGTTGAATGTGAAAGTATCTCTCATGGCTTAAAGTTATCATGGAAGGATAGGGTTCATTTTGAATATAGGCTAGCAGGAATCGCTGGCTGGTTGGTTCATTCAAATCCAGATCGGGATATTGACTGTGTAATCTGGATAATGTAAACAGGATATCTGGATTTCTTTGGATTCCTTGTTTTGGAAGGTGTCCAATGATGTCAGTTTCATATATAGGGGTTAACCTTGATAAAGTGATCGTTTTTGGAATGGCAAGATAGGATAATGGATGTAGAGTCCTTGCCATTTCTCCATGGTAGGAGGCTGTATCACCGAAGGACCTAGTCTCATTTAGGAAGGTTTCTTTCGGTAAAAAACCTGTGATTAATAAGAGAAAACAACTAATTGTCAGTATCCGATTCATGATCAGGCGCAAAGTTACTCATTCCCTTTTCCCGTTTAGACCAAAGAATTGTTTAATTTCGTTAGCAAATATTGGTGTGTGAGATACTTTATCACCGGCATACTACTGGTTTTTACACTCAGTACTTTGGCTCAAAAAGTATTGATTCTAGAGAATGTTGGCAGGGGAAAATATTTCATCTTCAAAGAGGGAGACATCATCCACCTAAGAACCATCATTGGGAAATTTGATATTCAGGATGATATCTTCCGGATCAGCGACTCCTCAATTGTTGTAGGGGGGGGCTATCTGATCACCTTCAATAACATAGATTATATTGAAAAGACATACAGGAACAGGAAAAGAAATGGTATGTTGGTGATGATTGCAGGTGGTGTTCTAACGGTAATTACCTCTATCAACAATATCTCACATGATAAACAAGCGGTAGATCCGCTTTATCTTTCCATCGGTATGGGATTGGCAGCAGCCGGTGGGGTGTGGTATTCAATGGGCACCAGGAAGTACCACATTGGAAACAAGTGGCGGTTGAAACTATTGGATGGGTTTCCGTACTAGCTAAACTTTTTTCAAGAGATCTTTGATGATCGCTGTCATCTTTGGCTCAGCCCTGCTGGCGGCTTCGATCACGTCCTGATGTGAAATCTCAACGATTTTTCCCAGGACACCGAGATCTGAAATTACAGATACAGCGAAACATTTCATCCCTAGGTGACGGGCTGTGATCACCTCGGGAACAGTTGACATTCCTACAGCATCTGCTCCAATCACCCGGATGTAATTGTATTCAGCGGGTGTTTCGAATGTGGGGCCTGTTACAGCGGCATAGGTGCCTCTTTGCAGTCTTATCTTGTGCTTGGTGGCAATGCGAAATATGGATTCTATCAATCCCGGATCATAGGCATGACTCATGTCAGGAAATCGTGGCCCCATTTCCGAATCGTTTGGGCCAAGCAGGGGGTTATCACCCATCAGGTTTATGTGATCATCAATGACCATTAGATCCCCAATTTCGAAATCAGGATTTAAACCGCCACTGGCATTGGAAAGAATCAATGTTGAAACCCCAAGATAATTCATAATCCGAATTGGGAAAGCGATTTCTTGCATGGTATATCCTTCGTAATAATGAAAGCGCCCCTGCATCGCAACAACCTGATGATCTGACATTTTTCCAAAAATTAGCTGACCATGATGACCATCAACGGTTGAAACAGGAAAATTTGGAATAAACTCATATGGAATTGTATGTTCGATCTCAATTTCGTTGACTAGGCCTCCTAACCCTGTCCCCAAAATTATCCCAACTTCAGGCTTTATAGATGATTTACCCTCCAGGTACTCAATAGTTTCGTGTATTTTTTTCAACATAATTCAGAATAGTTTGATCGAAAAGACTTTTTTCATCGCCATGAAATTTAATCGTAATTGGGAGATAAAACAATGGCAATCGTTTGACAAAAGTACTCAGTTCCGGAGTTTTAATCCGCATAATGTCTTTTTCTGTCGTAAAGATCACCTTTTTGCGGGTCGGAAGGGCGTCAAATCGATTTTTAATCTTTTTCAAATCATCCAATGAATAGGGGTGGTGATCGGGAAATTGCATCACGTCCAATTCACGGCAATGCCTTCGAAGATGCTCCCTGATTGGGTAATCGTTTGCAATCCCTGAAAAGAGGAGTATCATTGAACTGGAGTAAGGAGAAACAGTTGTAGAAGATGGGGATACAATTATGGGTTCGCAATAATTAATAAAAGAAAAGAAAATCTGCTGGTTCTGGCGTGGGTGTAGCTCTTCAATAATCCTACGCCTTGTAATAGGAGAAAAGACCTTGGGCGTTTTTGTAACGACAATAATATCCGCTCGTCTTGCTCCACACGAGAATTCTCTCAAAGTACCGGAAGGCAACACGAAATCATCAGTGTAGAGCTTATGAAAGTCTGTCAGGAGAATTGACAATCCAGGTTTTACATGTCGGTGTTGAAATCCATCATCAAGAAGGATTACATCAAGTTTGTGAAATTTTTTTTGCAATACCTCAACACCTTCTACCCTGTTCTCATCAACAGCAACCTTAATGTCTTCGTATTTTTTTGCATATTGCAATGGTTCATCCCCAACATATTTATAGGCCGATCTCTTGGATGCGAGTACAAACCCTTTACTGGATCTTCCGTAACCACGGCTTAATGTTGCCACAAAAAATCGGTCCTGTAAAAGCCTGATTAAATATTCAATATGAGGCGTCTTGCCAGTCCCACCGCAAGAGAGGTTGCCGATAACAATAATTGGTGTGTCAAATTTCCTGGAAGGCAAACATTCGCATGAAAATAGCCAGTTTCGGAACGCCATAGCTATCCCATAAAGGAGAGAAAAGGGAAACAAAAGGGCCTGATAAAATTTCATTTTCGCTCGGGAGAGCCGAAAATTACAAAGAATTTATTAAAGAACCAACACTGTTAGGAAGAATCCCTAACAGTGGCAGGAGACTTCCTGCTAGTTATTGTGGATATTCTCTCGTTGAAGAAATTCAAGATTCTTTACTAAATCTTTTATTCCGTAGTCCAGTTTATTTGTTTTCATGATATAATCCGAAGCTCCTGAATCGATAAGTTGCATTGCCAAAATTGGATCATCAAAAGTTGAAAAGAAGATAACCTGGGTTGTGGGAGAGAGTTGTTTTGTCATTCTAAGAAAGTCCATCCCAGAATGGTCTGCGAGGTCAAATTCTGTAATGAGATAATTGGGTATAACTCCCTTTCGAAGACGGTAAAGGCATTCTTCGGCCGAATGGTAAAGTTGAACATTGACAAACCTCTTAATTGTCAAATGATATTTAAGAAGGCTGCTATGAATCGGGTTTTTGTCTACAATAAAAATCAGCGCTGATTTCATATGTCAAAGATTTCACTTTTTTTGGTCACTATGTGCTTCTTTTAATGTTTTTTATTAACAAGGTTTTGAACAATCCTATTCAATCGTAGGTATGTTGGTTTTATGAGGCCCATTTACTACCTTTGATGCGACAACAACGAATTGATGAAACTAGAAGAAGTCATTTCTGTTCTGGAATCCTGGGCTCCTTTATCATTTCAAGAGGATTGGGATAATTCAGGTTTGATTATTGGAGATCCCATGAATGAAATTTCCGGCATGATGGTGAGTCTGGATACAACCCTGGCGGTACTTGAGGAGGCACATGCTCACCATTGTAACCTTGTCATTTCTCACCATCCCTTGATTTTCAAGGGAGTAACTAAGATAACGCCTCATATACCAGAATACAAGGCAATTCAGTTTGCGATACAGAATGATATCTCAGTTTTCGCTCTGCATACAAACCTTGATAACAAAAAAGATAGCCTGAATCATCTTCTAGGGAGTAAAATAGGCCTGGAAAAAATGCAGATCCTTCAACCCAGAAAAGGATACCTGAAAAAACTTGTTACATTTTGCCCTTCGAATCATGCGGATAGTATAAGAGAATCACTATTTGATGCAGGGGCTGGATATATAGGCAATTATGATTGCTGCAGCTTTAATATACCTGGACATGGGACCTTCAGAGCTTTGGATTTGGCAAATCCATTTGTAGGAGAAAAGAATAAAACTCATGTTGAAGATGAGATTAGAATTGAGGTTATTTTTCCTGAATACATTGAGCAAGGATTAATTAAAGCGTTACTCCAGAGTCATCCCTACGAGGAGGTAGCGTATGACCTTTATCCCCTGGATAATCTTTTTAACCAGGTTGGATCAGGTATTTCTGGTTTACTTCCTCATCCAATGAAAGCTGGAGATTTTCTCAAGATGGTAAAACAAACCTATGAGTTAGAACTCGTACGTCATTCAAACTCAGGGGATAAATTGATAAAAACTGTAGCTATTTGTAGCGGATCAGGCTCTTTTCTCATTCGGAACGTTCGTCAAAATGGCATTGATGCTTTTTTAACAGGTGATCTTAAGTATCATGATTTTCAGGAAGTATCGGGGACCTTACTACTAGTAGATATTGGTCATTTCGAGAGTGAAGAATTTGTTAAAGAGATGCTGAAGGAAATACTAATCGAAAAATTTCCTAACTTTGCGGTCCTCATTTCAGAACGTGAGTCAAACCCGATAAAATATTTTTAAGAGCTGAATTATGGCTAAAAAGACAAGTGATCCAATTGCAACTTCTGAACCTTCAAAGCTGAAAAAGAAAGTAGCACCCAAAACGAAGAGTGTGGTAAAGAAAGTGACCACAAAGGAGGAGCTTAAGGACGAAATTGTTGTGAAAGAACCTCCTGTAACTAAGGTTAAACAAAAGAGAGAGCCCTCTGATGAAAAGTTGGAGTTCTCAAATGAACAAAAACTCGTTGCACTTTATAATCTTCAACAGATAGATTCTCAAGTTGATAAAATCAGGATTATTCGCGGAGAACTACCTCTAGAGGTTCAGGATCTGGAAGATGAAATTGCCGGACTTGAAACACGTGTCGATAATTATATTCAGGAGACTGTTGTGATTGAAAAATCAATGCTGGAGAAATTGAACGCTATTAAAGAGAGCCAGGTTTTGATCAAGCGCTATGAAGAACAGCAAATGAACGTTCGTAACAACAGGGAATATGACTCATTAACCAAGGAGATTGAGTTTCAAAATCTGGAAATACAGCTTTCCGAAAAACGTATTAAGGAATTTCAAAATACGATGGAGGGAAAGAAGCAAGAAATTGACCGGTTGCAGAGTGTTCTCGCAGAAAGAAGAAGCGATCTTGAAATCAAGAAGAGCGAGTTGGATGATATTGTTTCAGAGACTGAAAAGGAGGAGAATGATTTGATATCAAGATCGGAGGAGAATCAAAATTATATTGAAGACCGTCTTCTAACTGCGTATTCAAGAATTCGCAAAAATGCTCGGAATGGTCTTGCAGTTGTGCAGATTGAAAGGGATGCTTGTGGAGGATGTTTCAATAAAATACCTCCTCAACATCAACTTGATATCAGGATGCATAAGAAAATCATTGTTTGCGAATATTGCGGGAGAATCTTAGTTGATGATGGGATCGTCAATTATGTAAAATAATGTCCTTTATATATATTACAAAAAGAGCGCTGCGCGGGAACTTTTTTTTCCTGGTCGGCACTTTCGTTTTTTTATCAGGATCCCTATACTCTCAGTATATTTTTGATGATAAGTGTCAAAAAGCGTATCAAGAGATTCTGATGTTCCGTTTTCAGAAAGCTAACGAACTTCTGCATCAGGAAAGAGATGAGCATCCCGATAATTTGCTCCCAGTCTTTCTTGAAAATTATATCGATTTTTTCAAACTCTTTACGGGTGAAGATAAACTGGTTTTCGAAAATTTAAAGAGAAACAAATCAGATCGCCTCAATATTATTGAACGTGGAGATAAAAATTCTCCTTATTATCGATATTGCATTGCAGGGATAACACTTCAATGGGCATTTGTGCGTATAAAATTCGGGGAATATACTACAGCTGCTTTCGAGATTAGAAAAGCATACATTCTTCTCTCTGAAAATGAGAAGCTTTTCCCTGATTTTCTCCCCAACCAGATCGGATTAGGAATACTCCATATCATTGTTGGACTTGTCCCTGAAAAGTATCAGTGGCTCGTTAATCTTGCCGGGTTTGAAGGAACTATTAAAGAAGGAGTTTCGGAATTGAATAGTGTGTTAGAATACAACGGTAATAATCCGGTTTTCTTACTTTTTAAACCTGAAGCATGTTTTTACCTGGCTTTCGTTGATGTGAATCTCCTAAACAATAAGAAAGAGTCATTGTCTCTGATTAAACGATTTGATAATGATCTTTACCTTCAGGAATTTAAACAAAGCCCGTTGATCATTTATGCAAAGTCGAGTATATATATGAAAAATGGGAGAAACGATGAAGTAATTGCTCTTCTTCAGGATTATCATCCTTTGCCCAATACATACCCATTTGTTTTTCTTACTTACCTTGAAGGAATTGCCAGGTTAAACCGGCTGGATACATCGGCCATCATCTTTCTCAACCGTTTCATTAATGAGTTTGCCGGGATTAATTATATAAAAGCTGGCTACCAGAAGCTGGCATGGTCATATCTGCTTCAGGATGATACGTTGGCGTATAGAAAGGAGATCGAGAAAGCGGGAACAAAAGGAAATTCGATCGTTGATGAAGATAAGCAGGCACTTTCGGAATATAATGTTGGGATTATTCCGGCAATTCCATTATTAAAGGCACGGCTTCTTTTTGATGGAGGGTATTACCATGACGCGCTGAAAGTCTTATTAAATACATCGCTTGAGAGTTATTTGCATAGTAAAAAAGACCTAACTGAATATTCGTATCGCTTAGGCAGGATTTATCATGCACTGGGAAATATGCCAAAAGCTATTCAATACTATACATCTACTATCGTAAATGGACGCAATCTTCCACATTACTTCGCTGCCAACGCTGCATTAAATCTGGGATGGATTTATGAAGAAGAGGGTAATTATGTTGCTGCAGATATAAATTTTCGGCTCTGTGCTTCAATGAAATATGATGAATACGAAAACAGCCTTCGTCAAAAAGCAAAGGCTGGTCTCAGCAGATTAAAAAATATTCAGAATTAAAATTTGAATCCAACTGTTGCATTAACAGAGTTGGTTCGTGTTGTAATGTTAGCTGCATTCACCAGGGTTGGGTTATACATATAATAATTCGCATCCGATTTTGCCCACTGATAAGCCAGATCAGCAAAAAACCATTTTACTGATACTCCACATCCTCCGGTTACTGTATATCTGTCACTGATATTTCCTGATTTATCAGGAGAACCATAATATCCAAACCCACCCCTAATCCGGAACATGGAGATTCTCCATTCAGTGCCAATTCTCACATTTAAAGGAGCTTTGTAGTCACTTGAGATGGTTGTGTTAACATCTGTGAAAGAGTCTGTTTGTGCATTAAACCTGGCCTGGCTATAATTTGCATATTCATATTCCCCACTGATGAACCCGTATTTCCCGACAAAGAAAGCAATACTTCCAATGGCGCGAAAAGGAGTCATCATCCTATAGTCGTAGGCACCGTCTGGTGAATATTGAACCGTATTATCAAGAACGCTGTCGAATGTTGCAGTCATGGCTGAGGAATAGTAGTCGTACATGGAAGGATACCAGGTTGGAGTGTGGATAGCTCCTCCAATCCGGATCCAATCAGCAGGACGGAAAATAAGTCCTGCCTTGAAATTTACACCCGTACCATGTGTTTCATAAGTATAATCAAACCGAAGTGATTGAAAATAGGGAATAGAATCTCCGGAATCCTCTTCCCAGTAACTACTCTGATAAAAGTAACGAATGCTTGGGATCCCAATGGTTAGGCCGAAATACAACTTGTCACTAATGTTACCGCCAAATGCTATCTCAAATTCATTAATTGATCCCCAGGTGTTGATGGATTTATCCTGAAATACTCCTCCATTAGGCATGTCAGAGAGATAACTGGTTTGAGCACTATCATAATAGATCAGATCGCAATCATATGCCAGCCCTATGTCAAATGGGTAATTATATCGTACATCTCTCGGATTAAGTATGGGAGTAGTATTTAAAACATTAGTGAAAGAGTTTAAAAGAGAGCTTGAATGATTCGGTCCCTGGATATATACATGGTTATTGAAATCATTCTGGCGATTCATCCCAAAAGCGACACTGATGGATCTAATTCCTCCTGACCTGTTAGCTTTCCCGGTATAAAATGTATAGACATAACCAAAATTGGCCAATGCAAAATTCAATTTATTATCCGTGGATTTATAGCTGTTGTAATCAGCAGAGTTAAAGCTGTTGAAAAAGTTAGAGGAAATTGTTATTTCAGCACTGCGATATAATCCGAGTCCAGCGGGGTTGGTTGAAAGGGTTGAGAAATCTGCCCCTACAGCTCCAAATGCACCAGCAGTTGACATGAATCTGGAGGTCCCATTGTAAAAGATCCGTGAATATCGAAGTGCATCCTGAGCTGTTTGGGCCGAAAGGTCAATCCATATGGTGGTGACAAGGATCGCTATGAATAGGGATTTTTTCATTTTTCCTAGAGATTTATAGTTTCCTTAGATTTATTACTTGCGTCCCCCGCGAGATCCTCCTCCTCCCGAGCTCCCTGAGGATCTGGAAGGAGATGAGTAGGATGGGCTGCTTGACCTGGTAGGAGCTGAGTAGCTATTTGACCTGGAAGGTGTCGAATAACTATTTGATCTGGATGGGGTTGAGTAATTATTCGACTTCGTAGGAGTAGTTCTTGAAGGAGTGTAGTTCTTGGCAGGGGTGCTATTTGTATTGATCCGAGTACCTGTTGAACTGGGGGTTTGCCTGTTTGTTGTAGTGGGAATAACATTCTGTCTTTGTGTTTGAGTTTCTGGTGGCCTGGTAGTAGTAGGTTGCCCACTTCTGGTTGGCTGTTGCATGGTAGTTCTGGAAGGTTGTGTCCTGGGACTTAAGTACTCCTGACTGGATTTTGGCTGCCTGTAGGCTGGGGAGGTGTAGCTTTGAGTCCTTGTGGTGCCTGGAGTTGACCTTGTCTGCTCGGGTTTAACGTACTTAGGGGTAGGCTGTTGTTGACGAGCATATTGGGAAGTGTTTTTGGATGAGGAAGGGAGCGGTTCTTTTTGAGTACTTGTGTATTCGTATCTCTGCTGACCTGTATTTTGATTGACTTTTGTAGATGTAGTTCGTTCCGTTGCAGGAACTGGATTGGTCTGCTTTGAATTTGAGTTTACATCATTGTTAGCAATAGTCCGTTCGTTCACAGGTTTATTATTTGTGGTTTGTTGATTCTCCGACTGTGTGTTAGCCTTTCCGTCTTGCCCAATAGGACTATTTGGCTTCACTTCTGTGGTGTTGGTATTTACATTAGTGCCTCCGGTTGAGGTGATTGGTTGACGACGTCCATAATAGGTATTATTCCCGTAAGTATAGCAGTCGTTCCCCCCATAAGGGTAACCGTAGTACCCATCCCAATAACCATTATAATATCCATTCCAATAGCTATTATAGTAAGGACTCCAATAATACGGATATGGATTGTACCAATAGCTGCTATAATATGGATATCCCCAACCCCAGCCATAGTCCCAGTACCAAGGGTTGTAGCCCCAGCCAAAACCAAATGAAAATGATGGGCCATAATAAGATCCATAACCGGCACCCAGGTATAGATTAACCTCAGGAATTGAAGTCTCCTCTACATATACTGTGTCATAATTAGCCGGATCGGTATAGGTGTCATCAAAATAGGTCGCATCTTCTTCAGTATTATGAAACCTTTTGATTCGGGCCGAATAGGCATAATCGTTGTAATCATCCATGAGAGTGGATGATTTTTTGAGATCTGCGGAGGATTTATCTGGCTCTGCAACCTGTTGAACAGCATTTGTAGAATCGCTGGTGGCCTCTGCCTTCTTCTTCTTTTTATTATTCTTTTTTGTTTTGGATGCCGAAAAATAAACGTCATCGTTATCAACAGCACCTTGATTTTGTTGGGCATAAGAACCTGATAAGATAAAGCCCAGGATGAAGATGATTAACGCTGCTTTTTTCATGATTGTTTCTCCTTTGGATTATTGGGAATGGTTATATTCAATGAGGCCCTTTATTTTTTATTACTTTTGTGCAATGATTCAAACAGTCAAACTATAGCAAATATCATACCGTATTTGAACAATGGCAAAAGATTTCCCAACAAGAGAAGAAAATTTTTCACAATGGTACAATGATCTTGTACTTAAGGCTGATTTAGCTGAAAACTCAGCAGTGCGTGGTTGCATGGTGATCAAACCCTATGGATATGCTATCTGGGAGAAGATGCAATCGGTTCTGGATAAGATGTTTAAAGATACAGGTCATGTAAATGCGTACTTTCCTATATTTATTCCAAAATCATTTTTCAGCAAAGAGGCTAGTCATGTGGAGGGGTTTGCAAAGGAGTGTGCCGTTGTAACCCACTATCGGCTAAAGAACTCTCCCGATGGGAAGGGTGTTATTGTTGATGAGGATGCCAAGTTGGAGGAAGAGCTGATTATCCGCCCCACTTCAGAGACTATTATTTGGGATACATATAAAAACTGGATAAAGTCTTATCGGGATCTTCCATTGTTGATAAACCAGTGGGCAAACGTTGTTAGATGGGAGATGCGCACGAGGTTATTCTTACGAACGGCTGAATTCCTTTGGCAGGAAGGACATACCGCGCATGCATCAAAGGAGGAGGCATTTGACGAAACCATCACGATTCTTAACCTTTATGCTGAGTTTGTAGAAAAGTGGATGGCTGTTCCGGTTGTAAAAGGAGTAAAAACAGCTTCAGAACGTTTTGCCGGCGCAATTGATACGTTTGCCATTGAAGCGTTGATGCAAGACGGAAAAGCGCTCCAATCGGGGACCTCCCATTTTCTCGGACAAAACTTTGCTAAGGCTTTTGATGTTAAGTTTCTTTCTAAGGAGAACAAACTGGAGTATGTTTGGGCAACTTCCTGGGGAGTGTCAACTCGTTTAATCGGAGCACTTATCATGGCTCATTCTGACGATAATGGACTCGTGCTTCCCCCAAAACTTGCCCCAATCCAGGTTGTCATTGTCCCAATATTTAAAGATAGTGACCAGCTTGGAGTTATCTCAGAGCAGGTAGTTCCAATAAAAAAGAGACTTGAGGAGCAAGGGATATCAGTCAAATATGATAACAGGGATACACATAAGCCCGGATGGAAATTTGCCGAATATGAGTTTAAAGGTGTTCCAGTTAGACTCACGATTGGTCCTCGGGATATTGAAAAAGGGACTGTTGAAGTTGCCAGGCGGGACACCCTGGAGAAATCTGTGATTCCCATCTCTGATATTACCCGGCATATACCTGAATTACTGGAAGATATTCAACAGAATTTATTCAACAGGAATCTCCATTTTAGGGAACAAAATACCTTTACCGTAAATACCTGGGAGGAGTTTGTTGATGTGATTGAGAATAAAGGTGGTTTTGCCTATGCTCATTGGGATGGTACTTCAGAAACAGAGGAGCAGATCAAGGAGAAAACAAAAGCTACCATCCGGGTCATTCCTATGGATAATCCTAAGGAGGATGGATTGTGTGTCTTCTCAGGGAAGCCATCTTCCGAACGTGTTCTATTCGCCCGGGCTTATTGATCAGAAAGCAATCACACTTCCAGACCCTTCTATTGTAGTCTCAATTTTTTTAGGATTTCCCGTGTAGTATATATTTCCGATCGATTGAATGGTTGCACTGAACTCTTCGTGAACCTGAATATAGCAGTCGTTGGATGATTTATTGGATACGAAGGCAAATGCCGTATTCAAGTTTCGTGCATCAACCAAACCGAAGTCGCCGGTATACATAGAAACTATTCCACATCTACCTGACAATAGGATGTCAACGGTTCCAATCTGTAAGTAAAAGAACCCGATGTAGGCATCCAGGTTGAGGTCAATTTTTCCGCAACCTCCCCAAACTTCTACTTTAATGGAATCTGTTGTAATCGTATTAAGACTGGTGATATTTCCGGAAGAGTTATAATAAATTTTCCAGAGATTCGGTGTGGAAATGTACACATTTATTGGCTTATTATAATTTCTTACCCAATTACAACCATTCGTATTATGGATTACAAGATTCCTGTTTTCCACAGTTGTTTCTATCCCCCCAATTATATTCTTCCCACTCTCCACTACAATTTTATATATGGTATCCTGGGAAATAAATAGGTTAACATAATCATAGACTTCAATCGAATCAAATGCGGGGATATCCCTCTCTTGAAGTATTATCTCTCCTGAACTTGTCATGCAATCTCCATTGTTCTTTCCACATCCTAAACTGATAAGAAGAATGCTAAACAAAAGAAGAACCCACAATACAATGAATTTTTTTTTCATCCTTTTAAAGTCTTTTTTCCGAATGGAACGATAAATCTGTACCCCACGCCAATCCCTAAATAGTCGGCTCTGCCAAAATGAACCTTCAGCATCAGGTTAGCAAATAAGTTTTTTGTGAAGTTATATTGAAGAGAAAACTTTTCATACAAAGGACCATTGCTTTTTTCGGCACCACCAAGATAACATCCGATATTGAAAATAAATCCCAGTTCCCCAAGAATCAATTGGTAAGCACCATTAATACCCGGACGAAGAATACTTAATGGATTGGCAATCGTGTCTCCCTGAGACTCAAGAATTTTAATATGAGATGGATCGTAAGAAAGATCCAGCCCAAGGCCAACTTTACTTTTTCTGCTAACCTGATAAAAGGTGTTTTCGTAGAGATGAAATACAAAAAAATTTTCCCCATATACGGCTTCCATATTCTTGTACCCCACAGCAAATCCAACATTAAACTCAAGGTAACGCTGGATAACCGCTGAATAAGGTTCAGTGGGAGGATAAAACCGATCTCCAATCTCTTTATTCTCTCGTTTTGGCCAATAAGCAAGACCCACGTTGATCATCGGTACGTTAAGCCCGTAATTTGGCATTTTCAGTGAACCATTTGAGAAGTGCTGCAGGCTAATTCCGACCGAGGCTGTAAGCCAGGTATTTATTCGGTATCGCGCTTCAAACATCAGGTTTATTGCCGCGTTGAGGTGACTACCAATGGCAATGTTTTTGTAATTGTCAATCCTGTTAAATCTTTTTGTCAGAATTCCGGCTCCAAGTGCAAAACGAAATCCGAAAAAAAAGTCACGGTGACGATATAGAGGGAAATTGATAAACGGCATTAACCCTATTGCCTGACCTAGATAGGGCGAATTCCCAAGACCAGAGTACCAACATGTAATCCCAATGATTGGATAAGCAAACGCCCTCTCCCATTTATGCTTTCCATAGGTTTGTTTCTGAATACTTATTTCAAATGCAGGAAAGTGCGCATTAAAAATCTCAAGTTTTAAGTGGTGTGCATAAAGGAACCCATAATGAACCTTTCCTTCGATATAGAGGTTGGCAGTATAAAGTTTATGCTGTGGCTGGCTGATTACGGAGAAGGGAAGGATGCTAAATAGTCCAACCAAAAGAGTGGAAAAATATTTCCCCCCCCAGTAAGTATAATCAAGAAGTCTCAACAGAAATATTCTTTGCAGCAAATTTAGCAGGATTCACCTATATCAGGAAATTGAATCAACGAAACCGTAGAAATAAGTAATTTTGCCGATATGAAGAACAGAATTGACGAGAAGGTTGAGGCTTTCAGAAAGCTCCTTGACGTAATGGATGAACTCAGGGAGAAATGTCCCTGGGACAAAAAGCAGACACTCGAAACCTTGAGGTATCTGACAATCGAGGAAACATATGAACTATCGGATGCCATTCTTGAAAAGAATATGGATGGGATTAAAAAGGAGTTAGGTGATCTGATGCTGCATCTCGTCTTTTATTCGAAAATTGGATCGGAAACCGGCTCATTTGATATGGTTGATGTACTCAACAATATCAATGCAAAACTGATCCATCGGCATCCACATATTTTTGGAGACGTGAAAGTGAAAGATGCAAAGGAAGTGAAGGATAACTGGGAGAAGATTAAACTCCAGGAGAAAGGAAATGAGTCTGTGTTATCGGGTGTCCCAGGATCATTACCGGCAGTGGTAAAAGCATACAGGATTCAGGAGAAAGCAAGTGGTGTTGGATTTGATTGGGATCATCCTGAGCAGGTATGGGAGAAAATTCAAGAAGAACTTTCAGAATTGAAGGAGGCAGAACAAAATGGCGGTTCTCAAGAGGAAAAGGAAGACGAACTAGGAGATTTGCTTTTTGCAATAATAAATTACGCCCGATTTATCGATGTAAATCCTGAAGATGCATTGGAACGGACAAATAAAAAATTCATTAAACGATTTCAATTCATTGAGGATAAGGCAAAAAAAGCTCACAAACCATTGGAGGAGATGACCTTGAAAGAGATGGATCAGTTCTGGAAGGAAGCAAAAAAACTGGAAGGAAAATAATGCATCCCACGCTGAAAAGATGTTTCTTTGTATTTCTATTCATTCCAATTCTGGGAATGGGACAGACAGACTCAGTCTCTTCTCAACGACAGAAATCTTTTCTTGATAAACATTATTTTAAATCTTATCTAACGGATGCAAGGGATATTTCTATCTCACCGATTCGATGGAATACGTACCAATGGATAGGGGTGACAGCCGTTGTTGGAACTACTGTATTACTTTTCTCTCAGGACGCACGAATTCAGGAATTTATGAATTCAAACCAAACTCCCGCGCTGGATCAAGTAAGTAAATATTTTTTTGAACCTCTTGGCAGTGGATTATACAGTTTATCGGTAATGGGTATCCTTTATAGTTGTGGGCTTATCTGGCATAATGACCGGGCCAAGCTAACTGCATTAAAGGGGGTTGAAGCGTTTATTCTAGCCGGGGTTACAAGTCAGATCATCAAATATCTTACTCACCGCCATAGGCCGTTCCAGGATGAGCCACTAAATCCAGCCCTCTGGGAGGGCCCTTTTCAGGGATTTGAATATACGTCATTTCCATCAGGACACTCAGCTGCTGCCTTTGCAATTGCTACTGTTGTTGCTATTTCTTATAAGCATACAATCTGGGTCCCGGTTCTGTGTTACAGCCTTGCTACCGGAGTTGCACTTTCAAGGGTTTACGACAATGAACACTGGGCATCAGATGTCTTTGTTGGATCCGCTTTGGGATTTGCAATCGGACAACTTGTTGTTAAAAACGAGAGTAAACTAAAAGTCCTGCCGGTATCACCGACAGGACCTGGAATATCACTCGTTTATTCGTTTTAGTGTTTGCTCAGATAATCAGCAACGCCTGCGGCTGTTGCTTTCATACCTTCATCGCCTTTATGCCAGTTTGCAGGGCAAACTTCTCCGTTTTCTTCAAAGAACTCAAGGGCGTCAACCATTCTGAGTGCTTCGTCAACGCTGCGGCCAAGTGGAAGATCATTCACAACCTGATGTCTGACAACACCTTGTTTGTCAATCAGAAAGAGGCCGCGATAGGCAACCGGGGCGCCTTCAAATTCAAGATTTCCATCTTCATTGGTGTAATACTCTCCGGCAAGGACATCGTAATTTGCTGAGATTGTTTTGGAAAGGTCGGAAACAATGGGATATTTCACACCTTTAATCCCGCCATCCTTTTTCTCGGTATTGAGCCATGCCCAATGTGAAAAGTTTGAGTCGATGGAACAGCCTACTACAGCAACGTTTCTTTTTTCAAACTCGTCAATTTTATCCTGGAAAGCGATCAACTCGGTCGGACAAACGAATGTAAAATCCAGGGGATAGAAAAAGAAGAGTACATACTTTTTGCCAATGTACTGTTCCAGAGAAAATTTTTCAACAAATTCGCCTCCGTTGATAACTGCATCAGCTTCAAACAATGGGGCTTTCTTTCCAACTAATACTGCCATGATATACGCTATTTAGGGTTACTGTTTTTTTGCAAAGGTATAAAATTATTTAGAAAGTTTATCAATAAGAGATAGATTCTGCATTATAAATCTACTTTTCGGAGGATATATAGCTTAAGAACATCGTCATATTCAATCATTTCAATAGAATCAAATTGCTGTTTCAGTTTTTGAAGAATAATTGCTGATGGATCCAGGTATTGAGAACCCGCTTCAATCAGGAAGACCTTTTTACAATCAATCAGATCATTTCCAATATTGGTTGTGGTATCGTACACCGGAATTATGTAATTGTTCTTAAGTGTTTCGCCGAAAAATTGATAGTTCTTAAACCAGAGGCGATTATAATGGTATATAAATGTTTTATCGAAATATCCAGGTGTAATGACAACGGGATTCTGGTTGTCTCGTAATGCGTTGATATCATTTGACAGCGATGAGATACTTTTTGTACAATATGGCTGTGGTGTTGAAGTAATTATAAAGCCTGAAATAAGGAGAAGGAGAAGACCGTATCTGATAATGTGTTTATTAGAAAGATACTCAACCGATTTACAGACCAGTAAATAAATCGCGGGAGCAATGAAAACGAGGTATTTTTCATAAAAAACTGGCAATAAAAAAGAGATGAAGTAGGTGACGATTGTAGGCAATAAAAACCAAAGAATCAGAAATAGTGTTGGTTTATCAGCCGCAGACTTTCTTTTAGTGAAAGAGAAAATATACTTGCCCAGTCCAAGTGATAAAAGGAGGATTACCATTACAGTTGGAACAGGTTGATTGCAGAATTTCCATAGAAGATTATAAAGGCTTGAAATAGTTGGTGGTTCCAACCATGTGCCTCCTGAAGAAGCTAAAACCCGATTAATAAAAATCACCAAATAGGGAAGGAATGCAACAAATAGAAGCACTCCCATTAATAAAAATGGTTTGTAAAGTTGTTTCCGTGTATGAGGGTTGAGAAATACAAAGAGATATTCAACAACCAGAAGCCAAAAAGCAAAAAAATGAGAATAGATTAGTAGGATATTAATCACTATCAGATAGACAAAGGTTTTTGTTTTGAACTCTTTTACCAGGTTCAAAAATAGATATACACTAGCCAGAGTCAGAAAAATAAATAAAGAGTAAACCCTTGCTTCCTGGGCAAGGAAGGTGTTGAAATTGGAGAATGTAAACAATAGTGCTGCCGATATTCCAACGGTTCGTGAGAAGTTACGGGTCCCGATGAAATAGATGAGCATGGAGGATAAGGCTCCAAAAATCAATGACAACAATCTTACCTTGAATGGGTCTATACCAACAAGGTTAATCCAGACATGCATTAGTAAAAAATGAAGCGGCGGGTTATTCTCTCCTGCCAGCATGTGAAAGATTTCCTGCCAAGGCATCTGCGAATAGAAAAGGGTAAAGGGTTCATCGATACTGATGTCCCTTGATCCTAAGAATAGTATCTTATATAAGATATTCAACAGCAGGATACCCAAAGGTATTCCTGCATGAACCCATTTCTGTTCAGAAACATACATTTTCATTTTTGAAGAAGATAGGAAGGATGATTATACCTATAACTTGATATCATCAAAGCTGAACTGTATCGGCCGATTCAACATGAAGTCAAAAAGTGTGAGCTTACGGAGTTCAAAGTAGCTTCTCCAGTATGTTTGCAATGCCTGGTAATAACCTTTTTCTGCATTGTCTGTTTCAATCTGGGCGTTGTTCAGATCCAGGATGCTATTCATCTTTCCAATGAGGTAACGACCTTTGGTTACGTCATAGTTTTTCTTGGCTACCGTGTCAGATTTTGCAGCTATTGTGACTTGATTTTTTTGCATATTGAACTGAACTACCTTCAGGTATACATTTCGTTGAAAGTCAAGTGTTTCCTGCTCGACCGAATTTTTTACAATTTCTTCCTGTGATTCAGCTATTTTTATCTTCCCTCTTGCAACGCCCCAGTCATATAGTGGAATATTGATGCCAAGTGAGACTTGCTGCTGGTCAAGAGGATCCTGATAGGCGCCGCTAAGGGTGTTTGCATTCTTGGTCAACCCAACAATGGCTACTAATTCTGCATCAAAACGGCCTGTCATTCTTGCTTGATTTACATCTCTCGCTGCTTCCAGGAGGCGTTTCTGGAAATCGATGAATGTGGAAGAGTTGGAGATGGAGAGTTGAACTGCTTCCTCCGGATTAACTGTAAAGAAATCTATCCTGGCCGGAGGCGTTAATTTGATGGGAATTGTATCTTTTATTCGCAGATATGATTTAAACCGGTAGAGTGCGTTGTCGAGGGAAAGTTCTGCATTTTCGACTGCAGCCTGGGCTTTAAGAAAATTTAACTCAAGTAGAAGCAAGTCATTCTCAGCAATCTTCCCAAGTTGATATCTCCCTTTTGCAATACGGAACAGGGTGTCGTAATTGGATAGGTTTGTATAGGCAATTTTCAGCTCGATTTGAGCATTTAATAACGTGAAAAAGTAATTTGTAGTTGTGATGCTAATTTGTTCGATATCTTCCAGGAATTTTTGTTTCGACTGAGAGTACTTCTTGGGCTGGATTTTCTTATCCCATTTATATGAGTTATACTGAAAAATGGGTTGTGACAATCCGACATTCACAGGGGTAGAGAGAAAGGAAGCAATGGTGCTGGAATCATTGATATTGTAAACTGCTTCCAATCCTGATCTCAGAAAGACAGAACCACCAGTGAATCCAATTCTCTGGGAAATTGAGAGGTTTGCATCAGCACTGATATATTGTTGTGGGACAAAAACCTGTTGACCAGTATTGATATCTGTTTGCTGGGATATTGTTCGCTGAAACTGAGGTAAAGTTGCATCGAGACCCAACTGGGGAAGGTTTGTCGCTTTGAATGATTTATATTCCCAGAAACTTGCCCGAAAGGTTTGTCTGGAATTCAGGGCATCAGGCGATTGGTCCATAGCTATTCCAATAGCATCTTCAAGTGTGAGAGTTCGAGCCGGGAGTTGTGCCTGTATTGAGTGGAAAGCGAAACCTGTAACGACAGATAGTATGGTAACGCGAGTGAGTTTTTTCATAGGTTCAGAAATCTGTTATTCGTGTCTGAGAGAAACAACAGGATCATGCATGGCAGCGCGTTTTGCAGGCATATACCCAAACACAATTCCTACAGTAACGGAAACCCCAAACGAGATCAGGATTGAGACTGGCGAAATGATGGTCAATATTCCTGCGGCCTCCATGATGATTTTGGAGAATGCCAATCCAAGGATGATGCCAATCAATCCTCCAGTGATACTAAGAATGATAGCTTCGGAGAGGAACTGAAATACAATATCGTTTTTGGTAGCACCAATTGCCTGGCGGATTCCGATCTCCTTGATTCGCTCCATCACAGAAGCGAGCATGATATTCATGATACCGATACCCCCCACAAGCAACGAGATGCTCGCAATTGCCCCCAATACGATATTGAAGATATCTTTGGTGCGTTGTTCCTGACGAAGCAGGAGCTCTGGGACTTTAATCTCGATATCAGTTGCACCCATATGACGCCTGGAAATCATTCGGCTAAGGATTTCAGTTGTTGGGCTTATCATTGAACTCTCTTTAACCTGCACAACGATTTTGTCGATCTGGTTCTTTTCCACTCCTTCCTGAGAACTACCGAATGAGATGGCAAAATCTCCCCCGAAAAACATGCCACTACCTCCTTTGATTGAAGCTGATGTTATCAGGGCCCGGTCTTTATACCTTCTGAGAATGGTTTGTATCGGAGCATAGATGGTGTTGTTGTAATCGGAGATACCGAGGTTGTCAACAGCGGATTGATTGATCTCCTGTTTTTTAAGGACGCCTATGACCCGTAACCAAATATGGCCGCACTTGATCTCCTTGCCAATCGGGTTTTCCTTAGGAAAGAAGCGCGATTTGATTGATGGGCCAATAATGCAGACGGCAATTCCTTCCCGCATCTGCTCTTGGTTAAACATATCGCCTTCCTGCAGGTCGAGACCAAAAACAGCAAAAAAATCGGGAGTAACCCCTGTGAGTTTGGTTGAAATTCGCCTACCACCCTTCATCACCTCCGTTTCGTAGATAATCTCGGGGCTAACCCGTTCAACGGTTGGAATAATATCCCTGATACTCTCGGCATCCTTCAATGTAAGACCTGGTGTAAAACGTTTTTGCTCCTGTCTGACACCTTTATCCAGATCATCTGAGGAGGCATCTTCAGAGCTGGTCCCGGTTCCTTTGTCTAGTTTTGGAGTAATGATGATGTTGTTGACTCCAACCAGTTTCATTTGGTCGAGAATCTCCTTTTGTGCCCCGGCGCCAATTGCCATCATGGCAATCACGGCAGCTACTCCGAAGATAATCCCCAGAGCTGTTAGCATGGAACGGAATTTATTCAGAAAGACTGCTTCCAGGGCAATGTTGAGAATGTATTTGTATCGTTCGAACACAGGAGTCTGTATAAAAAATGAATAGGTTAGTTGCCAGGTCTTTTTTGGCGATTTCCAGAAGGTCTGTTTCCCTGATTGGGCATTTTCCCACCTTCCTTCATTCTCATGCGATCTCCTTTGATCGAATCCTTGCCGGGTAAAGCATTTTCTTGAATGGTATCTTTCTTTGGGTTGTATTTCTCAACAATTTCCGGTGCAAGCATGACGATATCAATTCTTTCGTCGGACTCAGGAGCCAATAGAAGTATTTCGTCCTCCAGGGTAAGTCCCTCTTTTACGATAATTTCATCGTAATTACTCTGACCTAGTATCACTTGTTGTTTAACCAGAGAGCCATCTTTTTTATAAACGAACGTAATACTATCATTATTGAAAATAGACTCTAACGGAATATACAAGACACTGTCGATTGTGGCTGTGAGAATGGTATTTTTTGTGGTCATGGAGGGACGGAGGATTGAGTCAAATTCATTAACCAAAATCTTCACTTCAAACACTTTTGCATTTGACCCCTGGAGCTGTTCTCCAATATTTGCAACCTCCGTGACGACTCCGGTAAATTTTTTATCAGGGAAGGCATCAATGCCAATCTCAACTAGCTGGCCTGCTTTTACTTTGCTGATGTCAATCTCATTCACATAAGTTTTGGAGATCATTTCGGAAAGATCCGGTAATTCTGCTACGATAGGATCCCAGGCGCTTATTGTGGCTCCGATCCCCATTTTACTACCATCCCAGCTCCTTCTGTAGATCACCATTCCTGCCTTTGGGGCAATTACTGTAAATTGTTGCAACACTCTTGTCATCTCATCCAGTTTGCGTTGCGCAGTATTAAACTCAGCATTGACTTCATTCATAGTGGCGATTGCCTTCTCGTATCGAAGCATATAGTTCTTTTCAGCCTGAGTAAGAGCTCGTTCCCCTTTTTCAAGATCGATTTCAACCTGCCGGATGGTGGCAGGTGGTTCATATTTGGATTGCTCAAGAGCAATCTTTTTCTCTTCGAGGTTGTATTTCAAGTTGATCAACTCATCGCGGGCATTCCTGAGTTCGAGTGAGGTATCCAATTTTGTCTTTATCAGCTGTGACTCAAACTTCTCGAGGTTCGTCTCTTCATCTTTGATTTTGTTGGTAATTTCGGTACGGTCGAGAGTTGCCACATACTGACCTGAATCAACAACGGTACCGTCAGGTATAATATCCTCAATTTTTGTTTGGTATACCCGTATCTGACGCAATCCATCGGGGCCATAGATTTTTTCAGAACTCTTTGCCTGCAGTTCACCCGTAGTAGTAACTTCAATGGGGAAACTACCGAATTTGGCCTGAACGAAGATCTCCTGGGTTTTCTCAGATTTAGAGAAGATGAAAAAGAGTATGATTGCCAGAACGATAATTCCGGCAAAGATGTAAACGTATCGTTTTGTTGTCATAGGAAAGATATGTTGAAACCACAAATATATGACCAATCAAGCAACCGAACAAGTAAAAACGAAATATTAGGCGTCAATATTTGCGTACTTCGCATTTTTTTCGATAAACTCTCTTCTGGGCGGGACATCATCCCCCATTAGCATGGAGAAAATCCTGTCGGCTTCAGTGCCGTTCTCAATTGTAACCAGGCGAAGTGTACGGAATTCAGGATTCATAGTAGTGGTCCAAAGTTGTTCAGCATTCATCTCCCCGAGGCCTTTGTAGCGCTGAATATGGATTCCGCTCTCTTTCCCATTGGCAGTGAGTTCAGCAACCAATGCAACCCGTTCATCTTCATTCCAGCAATAACGCTCGAAACTCCCTTTTTTAATCAGGTAAAGTGGTGGTGTGGCAATATATACATTGCCATTCTCGATCAGTTCTTTCATGTATCTGAAAAAGAAAGTGAGAATCAACGTGGCGATATGGCTTCCGTCGACATCGGCATCAGTCATGATAATGATCTTATGGTACCGGAGTTTTTCAAGGTTGAGAGCTTTGCTGTCTTCTTCTGTGCCGATCGTAACGCCCAAAGCAGTAAACATGTTTTTTATTTCCTCGCTTTCAAAGATCTTGTATTGCATGGCCTTTTCCACATTCAGGATTTTTCCTCTAAGCGGAAGGATCGCCTGGTATTTTCGGTCTCTGCCCTGTTTGGCTGTTCCACCAGCAGAATCTCCCTCAACAAGATAGATCTCACATTTTGCAGGATCGGCTTCTGAGCAGTCGGCCAGTTTCCCGGGGAGTCCTGATCCAGAGAGGACATTTTTACGTTGAACTAGTTCTCTGGCTTTTCGGGCAGCATGGCGTGCTGTTGCAGCCAGGATAACTTTATTCACAATGGTTCTGGCTTCATTCGGATGCTCTTCAAGGTAGTAGGAGAGAAGGGAGGATACAAGTTGATCGACAACCCCCATCACCTCATTGTTCCCGAGTTTGGTTTTGGTTTGACCTTCAAACTGAGGTTCCTGAACTTTGACAGAAATAATGGCAGTAAGTCCCTCCCTGAAGTCGTCGCCATTGATATCGAACTTCAGTTTGGAGAGCATTCCCGATTTTTCTGCGTAGGTCTTCAGTGTCCTGGTAAGCGCCCTACGGAACCCTGACATATGTGTGCCTCCTTCGTGGGTGTTGATATTGTTCACATAACTGTGAATATTTTCCGAAAAGGATGTGTTATATTGCATGGCAATTTCGATCGGGATCCCATTCTTTTCGCCCTCCATGGTGATGGGTTCGGGAATGAGTTTTTCACGCGTGGCATCCAGGTAGCTGATAAAATCGGAAAGACCGGTTGATGAGAAAAAGGTATCAGACATGAACTGTCCTTCATCATCTTTCTCTCGTTCGTCGAGCAAAGAGAGCGTAATCCCTTTGTTCAGATAAGCAAGTTCCCGTAGACGGGAAGCAAGGATGGAATAGTCGTAATGCTCAACAATAAAGATGGTATTGTCGGGCTTGAACGTGACCTCTGTACCATTGTGCGTTGTATCACCGATAACTTTTACGGGGTAAAGGGGTTTCCCAAAAGCGAACTCCTGCTGGTAGATTTTGCCATCGCGGTTAACGGTGACCATAAGAGTGGCGGATAAGGCATTTACAACTGATACTCCTACGCCATGAAGCCCTCCGGAGACTTTGTACGTATCTTTATCAAACTTACCACCTGCATGGAGTACAGTCATTACCACTTCAAGGGCTGATCGTTGCTCCTTCTCATGAAAATCTACAGGGATGCCGCGTCCATTATCAACAACGGTAATTGAATTATCCGGGCGAATTGTCACCTCAATATGGGTACAATATCCTGCCAAAGCCTCATCGATAGAGTTATCTACCACTTCATAAACAAGGTGGTGTAATCCTTTGATGTTGACGTCCCCAATATACATAGCGGGACGTTTCCGAACCGCTTCCAATCCCTCCAGTACCTGAATGTTGTCAGCTGTATAATTTTTACTCGCCAAATCCTTTTCTATGTCAGTCATAATCAGATAGTTATATAAAATACTAATACTATACAAATGTACGAAAAAAAGCGATACGGAATCCTGATTTAATGGAGTAGAATCGAGGTTTTTATCAACAGGTTTCGGTGAATAAACTGATGATGATTTCGGCAGCATTTCCGTTCCCGAAAGCCTGTGACTGAGCGTGTTTTGGGAAAGGTAGCTGAACTGCCCGGATAATTTTCTCTGGAGCGGTAGCCGTAATGGTGTTCCAGTTATCGTGAAGGGTCTCCACCCACTCGGTTTCAGTCCGGAGTGTGATACAGGGTGTTCCCAGGAAGTAGGCTTCTTTCTGAAGTCCCCCCGAGTCGGTCAGCACTTTTTGCGCTTTCAGGATAAGTGAAAGCATCTCCAGGTAGCCGACAGGTTCGATCAGATGAAGGTTTTGAGGGATATGGAATTTGGAGATAATCTTCTTTGTACGTGGATGGATTGGAAGTAAGACAGGGTAAGGAAGTTCCCTGATTGCATTCAGGATATTTTCCATATTTTCAGGGTGATCGGTGTTTTCGGCTCGATGGATGGTTGCCAGCAGGAACTCTTTCGGAAGATCCTGAATGGAGTAAGCTCCAGGATCTTTCTCAATGATCTCCCGGTAGTAGAGTACTGAGTCGTACATCACGTCACCGGTGAACCTGGTTACATTTGCTAACCCTTCGTTACGCAGGTTTGTAACCGCAGTTTCTGTTGGAGCAAAAAGCAGATCTGAAATCCGATCGGTAACAATTCTGTTGATCTCTTCGGGCATGATCCTGTTGAAGCTTCTCAAACCGGCTTCTACATGAGCCACCGGTATATGAAGTTTAGTGGCAGCCAATGCTCCTGCAACGGTTGAATTTGTATCCCCATAAAGCAGTGTCCAATCGGGTTTCTCCTTTATCAGGATTTCTTCGATTCCTTCCAGCATCCTTCCGGTTTGGATGGCATGACTGCCCGATCCAACGCCCAGATTGTAATTTGGTTCAGGAATATTTAGCTCTTCAAAGAAGAGCCTTGACATGTTTTTATCGTAATGTTGTCCGGTATGAAGAATGACCTCATTGATGTCGGGGTGAACTCTGATGACACGGGAGATGGTTGCAGCTTTGACAAACTGGGGACGAGCCCCGATGACTGATACAATCTTCATACAGTGCAGGTTAGAAGAAAAAAACAGCAGTTCAGTAAGCAGGATTCTGTTTTAATCTGTCATTTATCTGAACCGGCCGTCACCGGACGGTTTTCGCGACCTACCCCTCCCGTCGCCTTACGGCCCTGGCGAGCAGCCAGGTGATTTGCATCAGCGGGATGTACATGGTCTTTCAACCCATGAGGTTTACCCACCCCGGATGTTGCCATCCGAGATCGTGGTCTCTTACACCACGTTTTCACCCTGGCCTGTTTGAGCATCCCAGCGGGTCGCCCAAACAGGTGGTTATTTTCTGTGGCACTAGCTGTAACCCGATTGCCCGGATCCCTTCCTGTTAGGAAGCATGGTGCTCTTTGTTGTCCCGACTTTCCTCCCCGGAAAAAGTTTTAAAAATATACTTTCTCCGGAGCGACAGAACGAACTGCTGGTATGCAAAGATAGCATAAATCCGTGACATTTTTCTACCTTTGGGCCCCTCCATGAACTGTGATGAAAGATTTAAGCCAGGGAAGCGAAGGGAAACTGATATTCAGATTTGCCGTACCAATGTTGCTGGGAAATGTTTTCCAGCAACTCTACAATGTGGTAGATACGATCATTGTGGGCAAATTCATTGGCAATGAGGCACTCGCTGCTGTAGGAACCTCTTTCCCTATTATATTTATGTTGATCTCCTTCATCATGGGGATTACAATGGGCTTTACCATTATCATTTCGCAATATTTCGGGGCAAAGGATATGGATCGGGTGAAGAAAGCGATCAACACCCTCTATATTTTTGTGTTTTTTGCCTCCATTATCGTGAGTGTGGCTGGTAGTTTTTTAAGCGGTTGGATCTTCCGGTTGGTCGATTTACCTGAGCAGATCATACCGCAGGCTCAAGATTTTTTGATCATCTTTTTTTTGGGGCTGATCTTTTTATTCGGATATAACGGGACTAGCGCTATTTTACGCGGTTTGGGAGATTCCAAAACCCCTCTCTATTTTTTGATTGGATCGGTAACACTGAACATCCTTCTTGATCTATTGTTCGTACTCGGTTTTGGATGGGGTATCAAGGGAGTGGCTTTTGCCACCGTGCTCTCCCAGGCGTTTGCTTTTATAGCGCAGATCATATACCTGAACAAATACCACAGTTTCCTGAAGTTCTCTTTTCGTGACTTGAAATTCGACAGGCTTATCTTTAACCAGGGCATCCGGATTGGATTGCCAACAGGGTTCCAGCAAACGTTTGTCGCAGCCGGCATGCTTGCTTTGTACTGGATCGTTAACCAGTATGGTGTGGTAGCAAATGCCGCTTACAGTGCAGCGGGACGGATCGACATGTTTGCAGTGATGCCGGCCATGAGTTTCAGTGCTGCCCTCAGTACTTTCGTGGGGCAGAATCTTGGAGCCAATCGCCCCGAACGTGTAAAGAGGGGCTTGCGTGATACATTTCTAATGACTACCGGGTTTGCGGTTGCCATATCCATAGTGACTGTTTTTTTTGGGAAATACCTGATGATGATGTTTTCCAGTGACCCCGAAGTGATTGAATTGGGAAGGATGTACCTGATGATCGTCGGATCATTTTATGTTCTCTTCACAACGATGTTTATCATTAACGGGGTTCTGCGTGGAGCAGGGGCAACGTTTATCCCAATGATAATCACTCTTCTTGCGTTATGGGCCGTGAGGGTTCCTGCAGCATACCTCCTTTCAAGTTTTCCTGAGATAGGTCTTTTTGGCGTTTTCTGGTCGATCCCAATCGGATGGCTTACCGGGGTTGTTCTTGCAGCTCTCTATTATTTCTCCGGACGATGGAGAAGCAAAACTGTGGTGAGGTATGATGAAAGGGGTGTGAGGGTTTGAGGGTGGGGAGGGAGGAAAGTAAGAAATTAGGAAATTAGGGAATTAGGCAGGGGGTGGTGATTCGATTTAGGATGATGGAGAGGTGCTCGGTGAGAGACTTCCTCGAGTAGGCTTCAATGTTTTTACTTTCAGAAGAAAGCGTTCCGTTTTTATACCGGGAATAAAAGTCAAGGATATTTCTCTCCATGCTGACGATATCTCCGTGATCCGAGATCAGGCCCGAATTGGTTTGTTTCAGAATCTCAGCGGCGTCGCCATCCAGAGGGCCAATACAAAGAATAGGCCGTTTTGCAGCCATGTATTCAAAGAATTTTCCGGTAAGAATCATCTTTGCGTTTGGTGCATTGTTAATGATCAGAAGAAGAACCTGGGATTGACGTTGTGCGATTACCACCTGATCGTGAGGCAGGTAAGGAATTCGGTTTACATAGCGTGCAAGTCCGTTAGAATCGAGAGACTTTGTTACTGTATAATCGATTTTTCCAATCAGCTTGATCTCCAGATCAGCAGCCAGGTCCTCGTGGGTCGTGATGAGGGTTTGCAACACTGACCACAGTGCCTCAGGATTTCGTGTGCTCACCAGTGTGCCGATATGGGCAATAGAGAATTTTTTATCCATCACGGCTTCCGGGGCAAGAAGGATATCATCAGAATCAAAACCATTGGTAATTACATCATATTTCCTGGGAAGAATCCGGGTAAAATCCTTGGCCATGGTATTGCTTATCACTGTAACAGCCGAAGCATCCTTGAGAACCATCCTTTCAAGCCGATGGTGTTCTTTATTAGCGGAGGCAGTTAACTTCAGGTCCTTATAAAAATCGATATTGGTCCAGGGGTCCCTGAAATCGGCGAGCCAAGGGATATTGAACTGCCGGGTAATTTTCCATGCTGTCAGGTGCATTGAGTGCGGAGGACCTGTAGAGACAATGGCGTCCACATGATTTGCTTTAAGGTATTTTTTCAGAAACCGGACAGAGGGGTTGATCCAGAATTTTCTGGCATCCGGGATGAAAAGATTTCCCCTGATCCATACAGAGATGTTTTCCAGGAACCGGTTTTGTTTTTTTTCTGAGAGGAACGCGGCATTGATCTTCTCCTCTTTTTTCCTGCCCATCATCTTTTTATATGCGGCATATGGTTCCCAGATGGGTTGACGAAGGATCGTTAATCCTTCGGGAATGTCTTTTTCAAGAGAATCATCCTGTTCGGGATATTCAGGATTATCGGGAATATACAGCACTGGTTCCCAGTTGAAACCGCGCAGGTATTTCACGAATTTCAACCAGCGTTGTACCCCGGCTCCACCACTTGGTGGCCAGTAGTAGGTGATTATCAGAACCTTTTTCATTATGCGGATTTCCATACCTTCCGGGCTTCAAGCACACCAAGGAGTATGATTAATAAGAGAAGGATGATGGAGCTGATGAATGAGATCTTTTCTCCAACCACATAAACATTGGGTTCAAATTTGAATTCCAGCTTATGGTTGCCAGCAGGAAGAACCATTGCTCTAAGTACATAGTTGGCACGGAAGTGAGGGGTCAGTTCTCCATCAACATAGGCATTCCAGCCTTTTGGATAGTAGATTTCCGAAAACACAGCCAAACCGTCTTTGCCTGTGTTATAATCGTAGGTCAGATCATTTGGTGCGTAGGAAGTCAGGCTGATATAAGCCACTGAATCTCTTCCCGGAGTGAATGATGTAAGCGTATTTTCGAAACGTTTATCAATGATGGCTGTATCGGCAGGATTGAAAATTGATATAGCGGCCATCTCCTGGTCGGCATTGTCGACCAACTCATATCCTTTCACAAACCAGGCATGCCCGAGTGCGTCATAGTTGCGTTGTGCCGTTGGCTTTCGGTCTTCACCAGGAAGAATAAAGTATTTCGTATTGAGCATATTCAGAACGCTCATGTTTTGTTTGCTAATCTGATTTTCGATGAGTTCCTGGTAGCGTCTCAGTTTGGCTCCATGGTAACCTCCAATACTCTTATGAAAGTAAGAGGTGCTGGCATCGTTGAATGTGTTGACTGTGAGGTTGAAGACTCTGAAATCTGGATCGGGGTCCTGCAGGATTTGCTGATCGGCTTCCGTGGGAGTAAATGGCTTCTCAACCTTTGTTTTCGTGGTGAAACTATCGTTGTTCAGGTACCGCTTACTGATCACAAACATATCCAGCAGAATCAGGGCTGCCAGTATCATGTAAACGTAAGTTTTATTGAGTTTGCTGAGCAGGAAAGCCCAGAGTACACCTGCTGTCAGGATGACAAAGGCGAAGGAGCGCAAGGCATCAAGGCGTACGAGCCGTGCCCGTTCATCGCGGATGGCCTGCATCATCCAATCGGGGAACTGGAATTGCTGCTGGATGGAGGCATCATTGGCTCCGGTAAAACTAAGGAATACTCCGGGCATGATCACAAACAGTAATGCAATTCCTCCGGTGATTCCGGCTGCAATCTGGAGCGATTTAACCAGCTTCTTTTGATCCAGATGCTTTTCGAAGAGCACCTTAAGCGCCATTAACCCAAGGATAGGCATGGCTATTTCTGCAATCACCAGTGCCATGGATACAGCCCGAAACTTATTGTAACCAGGGACGTATTCCATAAAGAAGTCGGTGAAGGCCATAAAGTTGTGCCCCCAGGATAGAAGAATTGACAATACCGTTACGGATAGGAGCCACCATTTCAGCGGTCCTCTCACAATGATCAGTCCCAGAATAAACAAGAAGAATACAATCGCTCCAACATAGACTGGTCCCGCCACGGAGGGTTGGTTCCCGAAGTAAAGGAAGGGGAGTGGGTATTTGGTGAATTGAGCGATCTGGTTCTGAGGAACGTTATTCTCTTTCAAGGCTTCTACGATAGCTGAGCTTTCGCTGATTTTTGCCGCGGATGCTCCGCCATAGAAGTTGGGAATAAAGAGGGTCATTGTTTCACCAACACCATAGCTCCACTGGGTGGCATAGTCTTTATCGAGTCCGGAAGTCTTGTTCTCGAGATTGCTTGTAAGTTCAGATTTTCCCCTGATCGTATCTTTACCGTATTCCCAGGTTGCCCATAGCGTTGCGATATTGGTGAGAGCGGCAAAGGAAGCAGCGATTATCAAGACGCCAACCGATGCAAACAATTTTACAATACGTTTTTCCCTGATTGCGAAAATCAGTTCAAAGAGGCCCAGGATAAATACCATGATTACCAGATAATAGGTGATCTGAGGGTGATTTGCCTTGATCTCGAGCGAGAGGAAGATGGCTGTGAGGATTCCTCCGAGAATGTATTTTCGTCTCAATGTGAGGATGATTCCGGCAAGAACAGGTGCAATATAAGCAATCGCGTGAGCCTTAGAGTTATGACCAACATCAATGATGATGAAGAAGTAGGAGGAGAAGGCAAACGCAATTGCTCCGGCAATAGCCAGCCAGGGATCAATTTTCAATACGAGAAGCAGGATAAAGAATCCGATGAAGTAGAGAAATACGGTACTGGCCGGATGGGGGAGTCCGAGTGAAAGAATTGTATCCAGGTAGCCCAGAATATTTCCCTTGTAGACGACAGAGATCTGGTATGCAGGCATCCCGCCGAACATGGAGTTGGTCCAGAGTGGTTCTGTGTCGGTCTTCTCCCTGAAGTCGGCAATCTCTTTTGACATGCCGGTGAACTGCATGATGTCGGATTGCTGAATTCGTTTCCCTTCAAGCAATGGGCTGAAATAGATCATGGTAATCACCAGAAAAACAAAAACGGCGGTAATGTATGGAAGGATGGTCTTGAAATCGAACTTTTTCATGGGTGTATATTTAGCTGAGTGGTGAAAATAAAAAAAGAAGATCATATTTCATAATCTTCTTTCTCTACAAAGGTGGTTAAAAAAATTAATTCTTATCCAACTTTTCGTCTGAAACGCTCAATTTCTTTCTTCCTTTAGCCCTTCTTGCTGCCAGAACCTTCCTTCCGTTTGCACTGGCCATCCGTTCGCGGAAACCGTGTTTGTTCTTCCTTTTTCTTTTCGAAGGGTTGTATGTTGGTTGTGCCATGGTAACTGAATTTTAGGGCTGCAAAAGTATAAAGATAAATTCAGAATTCAAAATTTATTTTACCGGAATATCTTTCAGGGTTTCAACGAGGAAGTCCCAGAATTTTTCCACGGTGCCTATATTTACTTTTTCATCCGGAGAGTGCGGGAAGCGGATGGTTGGTCCGAATGAGATCATGTCCCAATTCGGATAAGCCCCTCCAAGGATTCCACATTCCAGTCCGGCATGAATTGCCCTAATTTCAGGAACCTTCCCGAATTTCTTCTGGTAAACGTCCTGCATAGCTTTTAAAATGGCAGACTCCGGATTTGGTTTCCAACCCTGGTATTGTCCGTCGAAAATAATCTTCGCGCCTGCCAGTTCAAATACAGATTGGATCATCTGCTCAAGATCGAACTTGGCAGAGTCGACTGAACTTCTCAGGAGGCATTGAATCCTGATTTCGCCATTGGCTGATTTCACGATTGCCAAGTTTGTAGAGGTTTCTACCAATCCGGGCATCTCGTTACTCATTCGGATTACACCGTTGGGGCATGCATAAATCGCATTGAGCAGGTTATGTTGTGTTTTTTCATCTATCCAGGCTGAGGGTGTTTCCACGGGATCAACCAGGATAGCTAGATCGGGTTCCACAGCGGAAAGTTCCTTTCGGACGATCTCTGTCAGCTCTTTCACATAAGCCAGGAAGCCCTCTTTGTTTGTAGTCGGGACTCCAACGATCGCTGACGATTCGCGTGGGATGGCATTGCGTAGGCTTCCACCATCGATGCTGGCAAGACGCAGGCCGAATTGTCGTTCGGTAACCCACATCAGGCGGGTGAGGATCTTGTTTGAGTTACCACGACCAAGAGGAATATCAAGGCCGCTATGACCGCCTTTGAGCCCTTTGACGGTCAGTTTGAACGTCGCAATACCAACAGGGGCTTCAATCTCCTGGTAGTCAAATGTTGCATTGGCATTGGTGCCACCGGCACATCCGATGTAGAGTTCACCTTCATCTTCTGAATCCATATTCAACAGGATATCCCCTTTGAGAACTCCGGGTTTAAGACCAAAAGCGCCTGTCATGCCGGTCTCTTCATCGATGGTAAAAAGGGCTTCAATGGGGCCATGCTGCAGGTCTTTAGCTGCGAGGACTGACATTGTAGCGGCGACTCCAATCCCATTGTCAGATCCAAGAGTGGTACCTTCAGCTTTCACCCAGTCACCATCCACATATGGTTTCAATGGATCTTTTACAAAATCGTGCTTGGTATCTTCATTTTTCTGTGGGACCATATCCAGATGGGACTGAAGGATCACGCCCTGGCGGTTTTCCATTCCGGGAGTTGCGGGTTTGAAGATAATGACATTGCCCACCTCATCAACAATGGTTTCAAGGCCATGTTCCTTGCCGAAGTCAACAACGTATTTACTAACCATCTCCTCGTGTTTTGAGGGGCGGGGGATTTGGGTCAGTTCATAGAAATATTTCCAGAGTGATTCGGGCTTGAGGGTTAAGAGTTTACTCATGATTTATTTGATTTTATTAAGGTTACTTTTAAAGTTGTCGGTTGTTGGTTTCAAGTTTCAGGTTTCAGGTTGTCCTCCCTGACCTAATTTCCTAATTTCCTAATTTCCTAATTTCCTAATTTCCTAATTTCCTATTTTCCTATTTTTCTATGCTTAACGACTTTCCACAGAATTTATTTTATCTCTCAGTAACAGCATTTTCTTTTTGTAGCTGTTGGAAGGAGATGAATCGTTGCTGGTATAAAACAGACATGAACTTGTTTACCCGATCGGATGTTTCAATGGGTGGATCTAGTTGTTCGGGATACTCATTTTCAAGCTCATCAGAGATTTCCTGTACACTCTTTATTCCATCGATCAGCAACCATGTTGAAGAGCCGAATTGGTCGAGTTTGATCCGGATGAACTCCTTTTTATAGAGTGGGGCCAGGTAACTTGCCAGCCATGGCTTCTGAAACCGTGGGAGAAGGATGTTGAGTTTCCCCTCTTCACGTTGTTCATCGTTGAGCAAACGCACCGGAATCAGGTCCAGTGCGTTGCTCTTTTTAAGGATCTTTCTGCGTTGAAAAAAGTTTACTTCCATGCGATTACATTCCGGATGCTGGTGGAGCGGGATCATCCGGCTTCCCGGCGTTCTTCAATGGGATCTGGATCATGATAAATCCAATGAGGCCAATTACGACAAGGCTGATCAGGAATGACGGGTGCTTGAAGAATACGAAATAGTCGTATATAAAGATGTTGAACACGGCCAGGATGGCTATCACAAGTCCCATTAAGGCCTCCCCGGCGATCATCCCGGAGGCTAGCAGCACCCCGGTATTCTCTGTTCGTATTTTTTGTGCCGCATTGTATTTTCTCTTTTCAGTAAAGTAATCAACAGCACCTTTGAATATCCCCCCCACGAAGATGGCAAATGTTGTCTCGATTGGGAGGTACATGCCAACGCTGACCAGCATCGGGCTTTTGACCTGCATCAGGATAAAAGCGGTTCCCATCAGCATCCCGGCAACGATCAATGGCCATGCCATGGCGCCTTCAACGATGCCCCGCGACAGGATAGCCATGAGGCTTGCCTGTGGAGCAGAGAGGTTTTTACTTCCAAAGCCTCCCTGGTAACCAAGGTTGTTTCCACTGGCGATATCTCCTTCATGGAGGTAGGCCAAAACGACAAACATGACGGCTCCTGCGAAGATAACACCAATAATATCTCCCACCTGCATTCGCCAGGGTGTACCGCCGAGGATATGACCAGCCTTAAGGTCCTGAAGCATCTCACCGGCAACAGCAGCAGAGACACATACGATGGCTGCGACACCCAGAACGGCTGCAACTCCTGCTTCTCCCTGAACGCCTAAACCAACAAGGATCAATGCTGTAACTACCAATGCAGTCAATGTCAAACCACTGATGGGGTTGTTGCTGGATCCCATGATACCTACCAGGTATCCGGATACAGCTCCGAAAAAGAAGGCCAGGATAATCATCAGTGTTGATGCTACCACAGCTATCAGGACGCTGGTTTGGAAGATGAAATATGTGATGCCGAATGTGAGTAGAGCAACAACAGCGATTCCGGTCATGATCACACCAAAGCTGAGGTCGCGCTCAATACGTTTTTCACTCGCTTCAACTCCTGATGCGGCTTTTTTAACGTCGGAAATGGATCGGGCAATTCCTGTGATGAGGCTTTTCCTCATTTTATATAATGTGTAGGCAGCACTGACTAACATGCCGCCGATAGCGATCGGACGAACAATAAAACGCCAGATGGAAGTGATCTGATAAGTTGGATCGGTAACGCGCTCCATGGCAGCTTCTGCTGTGAGTGTGGGGTCAGCGCTCATGAGGTAGGTAGCCCATGCCTGGAAATCGAAGCTAGGCAAGAGGAAATAGAGAATCATCGGGGCAAGCAAACCCCAGGCAATCAAACCTCCACTGAAGTTTAAAGCACCAAGCCGGGGACCTATGATATAACCAACACCCATGTATGCAGGGCTTACACCGGGAGAGCTGAGGAGCATACCCCCTTTGCCTGTGAATACTGTTCCTGCAATGGTTTGCTGTGAAAAGGTGATGAATTTTTCCCAGAGATACTGAAATAGTTTGACTTCGGCCAGGATTTTGATCAAACCACCTAATCCCATAGCCCAGAAAAGAAATTTGGATCCTCCTGCACCCGTTTGGCCTGCTTTATGAATTTCTGCGGCAGCGAGTGATTCGGGGAAGGGAAGTTCAGCATCTTCGACCATTACCCGACGCAACAGGGCAACAAACATAATCCCGAGAATACCACCGGCGATAAGGATCAATGTCGATGTAACGTAATGTCCGGCCGTGAAAAACTCAGGCCATACTCCTGAGATAAAGAAAGCCGGCAGGGTAAAAATTGCACCGGCGGCAACTGATTCCCCAATGGAACCTACTGTACGCGTGAAGTTCTCTTCCAGGATGGTGCCTCTCAGCATTCTTAGGATTGCCATTCCAAGCACCGCAGCAGGATAAGTTGCGGCGATTGTCATCCCGGCTTTGAGCCCCAGATAGGCATTGGCAGCTCCCAGGATTACAGCGAAGAAGAGCCCGATGATTAAAGCTCTTGCAGTAAATTCACGCATTTTAGTCTCGGATGAGACAAAAGGGACGAATTTCGTTTGGTCAGACATAAAATCGGATTTTAGTGGTTATCAATTTCAGGCATCTAAGTAACAAAAAAAAGTGAGTCGGTCAACGAACCGGAATGTAAATCAATTTTTTTGAGACAAAGTATGGTTCATCAAAAAATTGAGAAATAGGCGTGACTATAGCATTCTGATGAATCGTAACTATTTGTTTTTCAACATCTCCACCGCCCAGATACAAGATCCCATTCTTCATCTGGTTTTTCATATTCAGCGAGATCTTTTTCCTGGCAATCTGATAAAATTCCTGAATATCTACTACCGCTCTTCCCGTGATAAAGTCGTAGCTTCCTTTCATGGATTCCAACCGGTTTTGAACAGGCTCAATATTGGTTAACTTTAATTCCTGTCCAATTTCTGTTACCACCCTGATCTTTTTTCCGATGGAGTCGACGAGTGTGAAGGTAACTTCAGGGAATAGAATGGCCAGCGGAATTCCGGGGATTCCTCCACCGGTACCCGCATCCATTATGTGTGTTTCAGGAGTGAAACTGATGGCACATCCAATGGCAAGCGAATGAAGGATATGATGGATGTAGAGGTTGTTGATATCTTTCCTGGAGATCACATTGATCTTTTCATTCCAGAAACGATAAAGATCCCCCAACTCAGAAAACTGTTGTTCCTGGTTCGGTGTAAGGTTTGGGAAATATTTCTGGACAACGGATATCAGAGAGAGTATATTATTCTTCTTTCTTTTTCGTCTTGGTTGCTTTTGCTTTGGGTTCGGCAGCAGGTTTTTTAGGGGCTACTTTTTTAGGGGCTACTTTTTTAGGGGCTGCCTTTTTAGGGGCTGCCTTTTTAGTTGCAGGTTTTTTTGCAGCTGGTTTTTCAGTCGCCGGAGTCTCTTCAACAGGAGCTTCAACTACCATAGACTCAACGACAAGAGACTCAACGACAGGAGCTTCAACTACCTCAACTTTTTTTACCTTTTCAACTTTTTCAACTTTTTTCGGTTTTACCTCTTTTTTCGCTTTCTCAACTACAACCGCTGAAGCCTTTTTTACCTTCCTGGGGCGGCTTACACCATAACTCTTGTTGATGATTTTGCCTCTTTTACTCTTTTTATCTCCTTTTCCCATAACGCTCTTTTTATTAGATGTTCTTTCTTAGTTTACAGACCGCAAAAGTAATAAAATTTTATAGACTTTCTATGAAGTTCTGTATGATCAAATCGGGCTTTTTGATTATTGCAGAAGCCCAGGAGATCAATGTATCAGTTTCCTCCTCTTTTGTGAGCCGCCACTTAATATCAGAGGTATGCAATCTTCCCATAAGAGTATGCAGGAGAATTGCTGCAGATACGCTGATGTTAAGACTTTCCGTGAATCCAACCATTGGTATCCTGATGAATTTATCGGCCAATTTCAGTGCATCAGGAGTCAGTCCCTTAAGTTCGGTGCCAAACAGGAGGGCAAATTTCCTGTCAAGAGGGAATGACTCCGGTGTAAAATCATCCTGATGAGGTGTTGTAGCAACGATCTGATATCCTTGTTTTTTTAATGCGGTAAGACAGTCGAGAGTATTGTTCTGTGTTCTGTTGTATCTAAGCAGATTCAGCCATTTGGCAGATCCAAGTGCGACATCGGGATTTACCTCATATTTGTTTTTATTTTCAATAATATGTACATTCTGAATGCCGAAGCAATCGCAACTGCGTAAAACAGCGCTTGCGTTGTGTGGCTGGTAGATATCTTCAAGTATAATTGTGATATGGCGAGTTCGGAAGCGGATAATCTCCTGGAATTTTTGCTGTTTATTTTCTGATATAAAAGTCAGGAGATAATCAAGGATTCGTTGCCGGTCGGCGAGGGAGCAGTTGGAAGAAGGGTTCATGGCTATCCTTTTCAGAATGAGCTGTAAAAGTAAAAAAAAGCCCCCGGTTGATTTCATTTCAAGAAAAAAACTAATTTTGCACTTCCAAAATCAAGCAAAAACCCCATATATGAGCGCAAAAAAGGTTGATACGAAGAAGGCAGATGAACGGTTGCACACCGTTGAAGAGGCCCTGAGCAAGACGGAAGCATTCATTGAAAACAACCAAAAAGTAATTCTGATTGTAGTTGGGGTGCTGATTGTGATTGTTCTTGGATTCTTCGGCTTCAGGAAATATTATATTGAACCAAAGGAGAAAGAGGCTCAGGGACAGATGTTTATGGCAGAGATGTATTTTGAGCAGGACTCCCTTTCAAGAGCACTCAATGGTGACGGACAATACCCAGGGTTTTTGGAAATCATTGATCAATATGGTTTGACAAAGTCGGCGAACCTGGCTACATACTATGCTGGAATCAGTTACCTGAAACTGGGAGATTTTGAGCAGGCAATTAAATACTTGAAGGATTTTGACGGCGACGACAAGGTTGCTGGCCCTATGGCTACCGGTGCAATTGGCGATGCCTACATGGAGATGGACAATTTAGATAAAGCAATTGGTTATTACATTGACGCTGCTGACCAGAGCGATAATGAACTTACAGCTCCTCTCTTCCTGATGAAAGCTGGTACAGCCTGTGAGATTCAGGGGAACTACCGCAAGGCACTTGAGCTTTACAAACGTATCAAAAAAAATTATCCACGTTCGTTTGAGGGGACGCAGATTGATAAGTATATCAGTTTTGCTGAGAAGAAAGCGGGAGAGTAGTTAAGAATTAAGAATTAAGAATTAAGAATTACGGATTTAACATTAGTTTTTTTCTGATAGGGTCGGTGGAGGTTAGATAACTCTTCCGGCCTTTTTTTAGTTGCTTAGTTTTCCTGTACTTTTGTAATTATGATCGCTTATCCCCGAATCGTTTTTTATGGTACGCCTGAATTTGCTGTGGCGTCCCTGGATGCTATTTTAAATGCTGGATTCCATGTTGTTGGGGTTGTTACGGTTCCCGATAAAGCATCTGGAAGAGGGTTGACACTTTCACAGTCGGCAGTCAAGCGATATGCACTTGACCATAATCTTCCACTCTTTCAGCCGGAGAGATTAAAGAGCCCTGAATTTCTTCAGGAACTCACAATACTAAGACCTGATATCCAGGTTGTTGCTGCATTCAGGATGTTACCACAAGAGATATGGAGCATCGCTCCGTTAGGAACATTTAATCTGCATGCTTCTCTCTTACCTCAGTACCGGGGAGCAGCACCAATAAACCGGGCTATCATGGATGGTGAGATGGAGACAGGAGTGACTACCTTCTTTATTAATGAAGCGATAGACACCGGTGCAATTCTAATGCAGCAATCCATTTCGATAACCTCTGATGAAAATGCCGGAGAGTTACACGACCGGTTGATGACTCTGGGAGCCGATTTGGTGGTAAAAACGGCTCATGGGATTGTTTCAGGGGGCATCTCACCTATACCCCAGGAGCTATCTGGCATAGAGCCCGGGCAATTGAAGATGGCTCCTAAGATCCACAAGAGTGATACCTATATCGACTGGGATAGGGAGACCAAAACTGTTTACAATCAAATCAGGGGATTAAATCCATATCCTGGCGTATACACAACGATAAGGTTGAAAGATGAATCTTCTCTTCTGGTAAAAATAGGATCTGTCAGAATGGTTCTTAACCCTCCGGAACCATCATCTCACCCCGGAGATCTCTTCACTGACCGAAAACGTTTTTTGATGGTTGCAACCCATGATGGTTACATTGAGGTTTTTACACTTCAGCCTGTCTCTAAAAAAATGATGAAAGTCACCGATTTTTTAAATGGATCAGGCGTTTATTTAGAATGAAACCCTTGCTAGTTGTGGCTTTTCGGTGTCAGTTATTAACAAAATCATAGATTTATTAACATTTAAGCCTGTTTTCGACGATCGAGCCTTGACAAAGCCCGTAAATAGTGTATATTTGTGATGCTTAAAAAAATGAGTATTCACTTAAATTTAACAAAAATGAACAAGGCTCAATTAATCGAAGCAATCGCCGCTGAAGCAAAAATGACAAAAGCTGATGCCAAAAGGGCATTGGAAGCTGTTGTTGGCGCCACTACTAAGGCACTTGCAAAAGGAGAAAGAGTTGCTTTAGTTGGTTTCGGTTCTTTTGCAGTTTCCAAGAGGGCTGCTCGTAAAGGACGCAACCCACAGAATGGCAAAGAGATCAAGATTGCCGCTAAGAAAGTGGTAAAATTCAAAGCTGGTGCTGAGTTAGCCAAGAAAGTTAAGTAAGCTGACGACGTAACCAAAAAGTAGGGGCTGTCTCAAAACATCGAGACAACCCCTTTTTTTTCATGCCCCTGCTTTTTTAGCAGAAACCTGTATGGAAGGCTGGCATCTTCCCCTGCATAGTCGACACCAATTCGCTTAGAGATAAGAATCTGATCCGTTGGAGTCATTTTTTCAATATCTTCAATCCAGATTGCCGGTCTTTCAGAATCGGGTAAGATTTGGGTGAGGTCTAGTCCCGAGTAGGCATAATGTATTCCCAAAGCTTCGGCGACTTTCCCTGGACCGTTTGAAAAATCTTTCCCAATTTTTGCCTTTTTTCGTCTTTGCTTCATTATTTCAACACCTTCTAAAGGCTCTATCGCACGGATCAACACAGCATGCGGGATTCCCTCCTGATTGGTGACAACATTGAAGAGAGAGTGCATCCCATAGCAGAGGTAAACATATGCAATACCTCCTTGAGAATACATAATTTCAGTTCGGGGTGTTCTTCTGCTGCCGAAAGCATGTGAAGCTTTATCGGTTATCCCAGCATAGGCTTCTGTTTCGGTGATGATACCGGCGGTTTTTACTCCCTCTATTCTGGTACAAAGCAGCTTCCCCAATAGTTCACGAGCGAGTGAAACGACATTGGGCTGGAGGTAAAAGGAACGGGGAAGCATATAGAATTACGAATTATGATTTATGAATTACGAATGCCAGTTAGAAGGTCGAAGTTAGAGGTTTGTTACAGTCGAAGCAGACGAAGGGGATAGAGAGGGTGAATTGACCTTCTTTTTCGCAAATTGTGTCGATCCGTTGATGGATCTGGTGAATTACTTCTTCCTCCTTTGTTTTTGGAAGGAAAGCCTTCCAGCTATCCAGGAAGAAGTTTCGGATCAGGTAGTGATGGAAGAGCGCTTCTGCAGAAGTAAATCGGTATTTAAAGCCATCGATGTTGATACTCTTTATTGAAAAACCGGTGGAGATGATTAGCTCCTTCAGGAATTCAACCGGTTTTCGCTTCGAGGCAATATGCATCTGCATTTGATCCACCTCTTTGGTCAGCCCTTTATCGCGCAACACCTCTTCAAAGATTTCATAAAACTCAATCATGGTGTAGGGCAGGTTCATGGTAATTACCATTTGTGCTCCTGGTTTGGCAACACGGAAACACTCCTTGAAAGTCTTCGGCTGATCTGTAACATTGTTCAGTCCGTTATTGGATGTGATCAGATCAAATTGGTCATTGTCAAAAGGCATTTTTTCAGCAACACCCTCAACGATAGTGGCATTATTGACTTCCCGATGAGTGATTTTTGCAGTGATTATCTGGCAGGCATCCTCCAGCGGATCCAACCCAACGATGTGCCCGGTGGGCCCCAGACGGTCAGCGATTTCGAGCATGGGGAACCCGTTGCCGCTTCCTATATCCAGTACCTTCATTCCCTGTTTCAGGTGGATGGTATCTAATAACATCAGTCCGAACGGGGCCGACCAGAGGGGGAGTTCGTCGTATGATTCAATAAGGATGTCTGTCATTGACAAGAAGGATGTTGAATTACTATCGAAATGAGATCTGAATTTCGAAGTACTAAAATAGTGGTTATTTTGATCCTAGGCAGATTTTCCTTACCTTTGTGCCTAAAGACATCTATCTCTCAGACATGTACTGGTCCCGTATTTGTAATCCCTCGATCATTCTTTCACTAAACTCCTCCCGGGATTATTTCTCGGGTATCGGTTAATTTGTCTAAGGGTAATCCCAGTTTGCTATTTTAATTGAACCGACTCCTGAACTTTCGGGTCCTATGCATATCATTGATCTTTCCATTTTTATTATTTACATCCTTGTGATGCTGGGGATTGGCTTTTTCTTTCACCGGAAGAATAAGAATCTGGACGATTATTATGTAGGAGGGCGGCAGATGTCGAGTCTGCATGTTGGGTTATCAGTAGTGGCCACCGATGTTGGTGGTGGATTTTCCATTGGTTTGGGAGGTCTGGGGTTTATCATGGGGCTGTCGGGATCGTGGATGTTGTTCACCGGATTGATTGGCGCATGGTTAAGTGCTGTCTTCCTGATTCCAAGGATCAAATCACTCAAATCAAAGAAGCCGCTCTACACTTTCCCTCAGGTTTTTGAACAGTTTTATCACCCACGGGTAGCCTTTATCGCCGGAATTATTTCAGCTATCGGATACCTTGGATTCACAAGTTCCCAGCTTCTAGCCGGGGCAAAACTGGCAAATGCCACATTCAGCGGCTTGAATTTGGATATGGCATTGGTAATTATGGGTTTTGTTGCTGTTGGCTACACTGTGATGGGTGGTTTGAAGGCGGTGATTTATACGGATACTGTGCAATGGATCATTCTCATGGCAGGTTTGATATTTATTGCCATCCCATTTTCATACATCTCGATCGGAGGAATGGAGACTATTACCAAATCAATTCCTGCCTCTTTCCTTACACTAACAAATGTCTCGTGGCAAACAATCGTCAATTGGTCTGTAACCATCGTGCCAATATGGTTTGTTGGGATGACATTGTATCAACGCATTTATGCTTGCCGGACAGAGAAAGAGGCGAAAAGAGCCTGGTATATCGCTGGTGTTTTTGAGTGGCCCATCATGGCGTTCATGGGGGTGATCCTTGGAATGTTTGCCCGGGTAGCATTTGACAACGGTATGCTCGTTGAAGGGGGGATTACAGACCCTGCTTCTATAGATCCGGAGATGGGATTGCCCCTTCTACTGAGAAACGTACTCCCCATTGGATTGATCGGACTGGTCCTTTCGGCCTATTTTTCTGCAATCCTTTCTACGGCCGACAGCTGCCTGATCGCCTCTTCAGGAAATCTGCTCACCGACATCATTGCAAAGTTCAAGCCCTTGCGTTGGAATGAAAAGAAAACCCTGTTAGTAAGTAAATTACTTACACTGGTAGTAGGAATATTAGCTATATTTATAGCAATGAGAATGCAGATGGTTTTGGAATTGATGCTATACTCATACGCATTCATGGTTGCCGGATTGTTTGTTCCAGTTCTGGCACTTATTATTCAAAAGAGGCCTGACTCACAAGCAGCCTTCTGGTCAATGGTTGTTGGAGGAGTAAGTACCTTAGCTCTCATAATTTCAGAAGTAAGCCTGCCACTCGGGCTTGCCCCAATTATTTTCGGACTATCTGCCTCCGCAATGACCTATCTGATTATCTATTTTATTAATAACAAACTCAAAAAAATCATATTATGAAGATCCATTATTATACTGTTTCAGATACTGTAACAACATTAGAACGGACAAAGGTTGTTGATTTTCTCTTTCAACATCTCGACCAATTTGGAGATACGAAAACGGCAATCAGGAATGCTATAGATTATGCTCTTGTTCCGCATCCAATGGCTGGTGGATTTATCCTTACTGCCATGGAGGAAGATGAAATTATAGGAGCCTTAGTAATGAATAAAACTGGCATGGTTGAATACATACCAGAAAATATTCTGGTCTACATTGCAGTGAATAAGGATAAGAGGGGAAAGGGTATCGGGAAACAGCTGATGAAAGAGGCCATTAAACTGGCAAAAGGTGATATTGCTCTTCACGTTGAACCAGATAATCCTGCCCGGCTTTTATATGAACGGATGGATTTCACCAACAAGTATCTCGAAATGCGATTTATCAGAAATAAACAGCCCAAAAAAAGCACTGCATGATCTCTTCAACCTCTTGCTTAACTCTTGATCAGGAGGCTTTGAGGATCAACCTGGAGTTTCTGAGAAAACAGATTGGTCCTCATCCGAAAATCTCTTCAGTTGTTAAAGCAAACGCTTATGGACATGGCATAAACTTGTTTGTGCCGTTAGCCGAGAAATTAGGGATTGACCATTTCTCTGTGTTTAGTTCTGATGAGGCTTATAAGGTTAGCAAGCTGGTTTCTCCCGCAACACGGGTAATGATCATGGGATGGATTTATAAAGATGAGATTGAATGGGCTATCAGCCGTGATGTAGAGTTTTATGTTTTTGACATTTTGCGGCTTCAGGCAGCAATCAATGCCAGTAAGTTGGTGAGAAAACCTGCCAGGATACACCTGGAGTTAGAAACCGGAATGAACCGAACCGGATTTGGGAAAAAGGATCTTGAGGTGGCATTAAAACTGATAGAGGCCAACCGTGACCAGATTCATCTGACAGGCATTTGTACGCATCTTGCAGGAGCAGAAAGTATAGCGAATTATCACCGGATCCAAAACCAGCTTAAACGTTTCAAACGGGCATTATTCAGACTGGAGAATATGGGTTTCATTTCTGAATTCCGTCATATGGCCAGTTCGGCTGCTGCATTAAGTTATCCGGCTACACGGATGGACCTTGTACGTGTTGGAATTGCACAATATGGTTTTTGGCCAAGTCAGGAGATCTTCCTTGATTATTTACGTACAAAAAAGGATAAAAGTGACCCCCTGAAACGTGTGTTGTCGTGGAAAAGCCGGATTATGAGCCTGAAAAATGTCAAGGAAGGAGAGTTTGTAAGTTATGGGACTACATACCTTGCAACATCAGCTACCCGCATAGCGGTGATACCTGTAGGATATGCCAATGGATTCAGTCGATCACTGAGTAACCAGGGAAGAGTTCTGATCAGGGGACAACGGGTGGCAGTGATTGGGTTGGTTAATATGAATATGCTGATTGCAGATGTGACCAAAATACCTGAAGTTGAGCAAGGAGATGAGGTGGTAATCATTGGGAAACAGGAAGATATGGAAATTTCTGTTGCCTCTTTCAGCGAAATAAGCAACCAGTTAAATTATGAATTGCTCGCAAGGTTGCCACAGGAAATTGTAAGAAGTCAAATTAAATAGTTTAAGACATGGCATTTATTACAATGAACAGGGGGAAGTTGGTCCACAATTATCAGTTCCTTGACAATATGTTTTCAAAGAATCAGATTGAATGGGGTATAGTAAGTAAGGTCCTTTGCGGGAATGTTGTTTTTCTTCGCGAATTGATTGAGCTGGGAGCTAATGAGATTCATGATTCCAGGATCAGCAATTTGAAAGCAATCAAGAAAATCAACCCGAACGCTCAAACCGTATACATAAAACCTCCTGCCAGGAGAACCATTCAGAGCCTTGTCAGGTATGCGGATGTTAGTTTTAATACACAACTTGAGACCATCCAATTGATTTCTAATGAAGCAGGTAGGCAGGAGAAAGTTCATAAGATTATCATCATGATTGAGATGGGCGACTTGCGGGAAGGAGTGATGGGAGACGACCTGATGGATTTTTATTCGAGTGTGTTTAAATTACCAAATATTGAAATCATCGGGATCGGAACAAACCTGAACTGTTTAAATGGCGTTATGCCATCGCACGATAAACTGGTTCAACTCAGTTTGTATAAGCAGTTGATTGACGCCAAATTCAACAAACATATCAAATGGGCTTCAGGAGGAACCTCGGTTACCATCCCCCTGTTGCTAAAGAAACTAATTCCTAAGGGCAATAACCATTTTCGTGTTGGTGAGACTCTTTTTCTTGGGAATAATCTGGTGACTGGCGACACCATAAGGGGAATGAAAGATGATGTATTCAAGTTGTACGCTGAGATCATTGAACTGATAGAGAAACCACGTGTACCGATGGGAGAGATGGGTGTTAATGTGGCCGGGGATCAGGTTACGTATGATGAAAAGGATGTTGGAAAAACTGCCTATCGGGCAATTCTTGATTTGGGTTTGCTGGATATAGATCCTAAGAATATCACTGCGGAAGACAAGTCAATCAATATCATTGGCGCCAGCAGCGACATGATTGTTTTGGACCTGGGAAACCATAGAAAAAGGTACCAGGTGGGCGACCTGGTACCTTTCAGACTAAATTATATGGGGTTGTTGAGTATTCTTAACTCAGCTTATATCGGTAAGAAGGTAGTGTGATGATTAGTTCACCCCCATCTCCTTCAGGATGAATCCTGCATCAGCGAATTTCTCGGTGATGAACAATACGTAACGGATATCGACGGAGATGGTCCGTTGGATTTCATAGTCGTATTGCCAGTCGCTGATCATGGCTTCATAGTTGCCGTCAAAGACCAATCCAATGACTTCACCTCTGGCATTCATGACCGGACTGCCACTATTTCCTCCCGTGATGTCGCAACGGTGCAGGAATGCAACGGGTACATCCTTCAACTTAGGATCGGCCCATTGCCCGAAGTTCCTGGTTTCATAGAGGTCGATCAGTTTTTCGGGAGCATTAAACGGGGCAACTCCTTTGTTTTTTTCAACCACGCCTTTGAGGGTGGTAATTGGTTCATACCAAACGGCATCCTGGGGAGTATAGCCTTTTACAGGTCCGTAGGTAAACCTGATGGTACTATTGGCATCCGGATACATCGTTGAGCCTTTCCATTCATAGAGGGCATCGAGATACTGCTTCCGTAGGTCGATGACCTGGGTGGCAAATGTGTTGTTCATGGCCCTGTTCTCTTCAAGGTAGGGATAGAGACTGACCATCATATTGATAATTGGGTCGTTGATAGCTTTTAGGTTGGCGGTCGACTTATCCAGCAGTGAAACCACATACTCCAGGTTATCCAGTTTTGACTTGCTGTAGGCATCGTCGACGAAGAGTTCAATCGAACCATTCGATGAATTGAAGATGTAGTCCAGACTCTCAATGCGTTGACTGGCCGGAAGCTTATTAACCTGTTTTAATGTCCTGACCAACAGGGCTTTGTCGAATGGCTCATAATAATCGTTGTAGGTATATTGAAGGCCGTTTACAAGGTTGTCAACCAGGCGTTGTGAAAATCCAGGCATCTGGTCACCTTCTGGTTTTTCCCTTTCAGAGGCGATCAGGAAAGCATAGTAAGCAGCAGTGGTGCGTGTCCCGCCAAGTCCCTGAAAGAGACCAAGCAAGTTATCCCGTTCTTTTGTTTTCCCGATGATAGCATATTGTGCTTTGATATCGTCGAGGAGCTTACCGTACTTCGCCTTCGTCTCAGGTGTGCTGTTGACCCAGATCATAAACTCTTGCTCAAACTTCTTCTTGCGTTCGACATAGTTGGTTCGGGTCATCCCATCCACTTTTCCCTGGTAATTTTTCATACCGTTGGCAAGACCTTTTGTAAGGTTTGCAACTTTGAGTTCACCTTCCGGATCATCCTTGGTAAGTTCTTCAGCAAGGTTGATGATTGCGCCGTAGTTTTCGATGGAGAAGGGATAGTTCTCGGTCAGGTTCCATGCAGCCGAGTTTGATGTGCGGTAGCGGGTTGTCGAGCCTGGAAATCCAACGACAAATGTAAGGTCGCCCGGTTCCAGTGGCTCTTTGGCCACCTTGAGCCAGATCTCAGGTTTGTAAGGTACGTTCTCTTCGCTATATTCTGCGCCGGAACCATCCGGAGCCATATAAGCACGCAAAAACGAAAAGTCGCCGGTGTGCCTTGGCCACATCCAATTGTCGATCTCGCCGCCATAATTCCCAATGGACAAAGGAGGAGAATAGACGATCCGGATATCTTTCAATACCTTATATACGAACAAGAAATATTGCTTACCGTTATACATCGCAACTACCCGGGCATCGGCATCAGGTTTTGCATCTTCGATCTCCTTCATTATCGTTTCAGATTTCTCGTTGATTTTGCGGTCACGCTCTTCGAGGTCATCAACTCCTTTGGCTGACTCAAGGATAACATCAGTAACATCTTTCATCGAAACAAGGATCCTTGCTTCATAACCGGGGGCTTTGATCTCCTTGCTCTTTTCGCGTGCCAGGAAGCCGTCGGTGAGGTAATTGCTCTCCACTGCGGAAGCCCTCTGGAGGGCTGTGTAGGCAACATGGTGATTGGTTAGCAGTAGTCCTTCAGAGGAGACAAAAGAGGCAGTCCCTCCACCGAGTTGCACTACAGCATTGGCAATAGCAGGTTTGCCGGGGGTGTAGATCTGGGATGTAGTGATTTCAAGGCCTGCTTCTTTCAGGTTCAACTGGTCGATCTGGTTGAGCAGCCACATTCCTTCCTGGGCAGAGACAGAGAGTGCCAGCAGGATTGAAAAGAAAAGAGTAAAAATTGTTTTTTTCATAAATAGAGTCTTTATTGGGTTAATAGTGAACTAAGCAAATTGAACGCATCAAAACTAAGAAACCGTTCTGACCTGATGAAAGATATTGGATATCCGCCCTGTTTTACTCGATATATGAGCGGTTTATTGGGCACACTGCCACGCAGATTCCACAGATGCGGATATCCTGATTGAATTGATCTCCAAATATTTTGCATTGATTCCGACATTTGTGGGCATTGAAGAACTGATCCCGGTCAATCGTTGTATCCCACAAATCTCCTGTTGCTGCATGGGCAGGACAGGCTTCCACACAGAGGTTGCAGGTTCCACAACGGCTTGAAGTGATTGGTTTTTGGGAAAGAGGTAAGGGGTAAGAGGTCAGGATTGTCACCAGGCGTAACCTGGGACCAAATTTATTTGAGATGAACAGAGCGGTTTTGCCGATCCAACCCAACCCTGACCGGGTAGCAACCATCTTGTGAGAGAGGTCGGTTCGAAGGGCCTCATTGTACTTGGTGTCCAGTTCTTCAGTTGTTACGGAAGGGGTGATTTTCAGGGTAGGGACGCCAGAATTATTCAGTGAATCAGATACGCGATCCGAGATACGGGATAGTTCTTCGTTCATTTCCCGGTAATGACTAAAATATTCGAGTGTAGGGGCGTTGACCACTTTATCGACAATCCGCGGATCAAGCCTTTTCCCGATGGAGATGCCACAGGTATAGTTGCCGAATTTTTCATCGATCAAACCTTTAAGGTCGGCAAAGCCCCAGATGAAATCCTCTTCAGGCAGAAGATTTTGCTTCAGGATTAGGGAGATGATGTCGGTTTCAGGTTTCAAGTTTCAGGTTTCAGGTTTTTCAATTATTCGCTTTGCGAAGTAAGTCCCCTTCAGGGGATTTAGGGGTAATCTATTATTTCCACGCATAGGTTTGATTTTCTGTAGCTTCAATCTTCCCATTATCAAGCAGCCAGCGGATCACCAGGAGAACTTTGTCTTCATGGACTGGCGAAGCAGCATTGACGATCTCTTCGATGGTGGCGGGAGCGTTTTTCAATATTGGTTTGATGCGGGAGAGAACCTCTTCGAATTCCTGTTCATTGAGCCCAAGTTTATTCCGTTCAAGACATACATCGCACATCCCACACCGTTTTGTGTATTTCTCTCCGAAGTAGGCGAGGAGAGCCTGGCTCCGGCATTTCCTGTTCTCTTCCGTATAACCAATCAGGGCATCGAGCCGTTTGGTTGCTTCTTCAAGACGATGTTTGTAATGCTCGGGAGATATGGAGAGATTGTTGGGATTCAGGCGCTCCTGAAGGAATACAACCATCGGTTTGGTGGTTCGGGGAACATAGTCGAGGATATTCTGATTGTCCAGGTATTTAAGATTTTTAATTACCTGGTCTTGAGTCATCTCCACCCTTCTAGCCAGTTCAGCTTCATGGATCATTACAAAATCGTTGAATAGTCCGGGGTAAGAGCGTAACAAAGACTTCAGGAAATGATCGTACTTTTCGTTGGCAACCTGGAAACGGTAGATTCCCTCCTTATTTGTTTTGATGAAGAGTTTGGATGGGCTATTTAACCCGTCGTTAAGGGCAACATATCCCTCTTTCTCCAGAAATTTAAGTCCGTTATAAACAATTACAGGTTTGAACTTGAATTGTTCACAGAATTTTGAAATATCAAATTCAAAGGATTCGTCATACCCGCTGCCAACTGGTAACTGAAGAAAATTTCCGAGTGCCTGGTATATAGAGCGAATAGTGGAAGGAGAGGGGTAGGAGGTCTGAAGATTTTGCCGGGCTTTGATGATATCGGCCTCTTCGTAGAGCAGGATAGCATAAGAGCGTTTCAGGTCTCGTCCTGCCCTACCAGCCTCCTGAAAATAGGCTTCAACACAGTCGGGCAGATCGAGGTGCACGACAAGCCTTACATTTGGTTTATCGATCCCCATGCCAAATGCGTTTGTTGAAACGATGATGCGTTTTTCCTCTTTCATCCATGACTGTTGCCTTCGTTCCCGGGTTTTTGCATCCAAACCGGCATGATAACAATCTGCAGAAATTTTGTTTTTAGCAAGGAAATCGGCGACTTGCTTCGTCTCTCTGCGATTTCTGACATAGACAATGCCTGGCCCTTTCACTTTTCGGATGATGCGGAGGAGGCGCTGTTGTTTATCCTCCTCTTTTATCACGACATAAGTGAGGTTCTTTCGCTCAAAGCTTTGTTGAAACAGGTTCTCCTTATGGAACTGCAGTTTTTGCTGAATATCTTTCACCACCTTTGGTGTAGCAGTAGCTGTTAATGCAAGGATAGGGACGCCGGGAATGAATGGTTTGATTTCTGCAATTTTCAAGTAGGGGGGGCGGAAGTCGTATCCCCATTGAGAGATGCAGTGGGCTTCATCTACAGCCAGGAGGTTAATCTTCATCCGGTCGATGGCATCGCGCATCTGGGTTGATTCGAGCCGTTCGGGAGAAATATATAGCAGTTTCGTGTCGCCAAACTTAGCGTTGGAAAGAATCAGGTCTATCTCATCGCGGTGCATTCCTGAATAGATTGCAGCAGCAGGGATTCCCCTCTTTTTCAGGTTATCCACCTGATCTTTCATCAGGGCAATCAAGGGAGATATTACCAGGCAAAGCCCATCCCTAGCCAGAGCCGGAACCTGGAAACAGATCGACTTGCCACCACCTGTTGGAAGTAATGCCAGCGTATCCTTTCCATCGAGGATGGATTGGATGATCTCTTCCTGTAGCGGGCGGAAGGAGGAGTGCCCCCAATATTTCAGTAATATCTGACGAAGGTCCATGAAGGTCAAAGGTAATGAAATAGCGAAATAGCGAGAAGCGAAAAGCAGCTCGTTTATTTGGCGATTTTGTAGACGGAGTCGATGATGGTGCCGTCGACCCATTTGATAACCGCTACCACTTCATCCGTAAATTTTGGCTTTTCTGGGATGCCGCAAATCTTTTCCGCTTCCTCTTTTAACTCCTGAATGGTTTTGATGGAAAGTGTTGTCCCTTTCATCTTCTCGATGAGGTCGGTACGACGAGGGTTGATCGCAATTCCCCGTTCGGTCACGATCACGTCGATCAGTTCTCCGGGGGCGCACAATGTTGTGACTTCGTCGCGGATCACTGGGATCCTGTCGCGGAACAGCGGAATAGGGAGAATGACTGTTTTCCCAAAGAGGCAATTTTGCCATCCACCGATGCCGTGAAGGAGCAATCCATCGGAATGGGTTACCACGTTGGCATTGAAATTAACATCCACTTCCGTTGCGCCGAGGATCACCACATCGAGCAGAGTGGAGAAGTTCCCTTTCCCGTGGTAATTGTAACTAGTGAATGGACTGGTGTTGACATGAGATGGGTTTTCGCGCATGGACCGAACGCCATCAAGGTCGAATGTTTGGCCGTCGAGGATGTAGTCGGTCAAACCCTCTTCAAGCATGTTAACCAGGTATTTGTTGCTGCCTCCCCGGGCAAAACGGGCTTTCCATCCTCGTTCCCGGAGGATATCGGCGAAGTAAATCCCGATGGAGAGTGAGGTCCCGCCGGCGCCAGCCTGAAAAGAGAATCCATCATGGATCAGGCCAGCTTCGTCGCAGAATTGGGCGCTCCACTCGGCCAGGAGAAGCCTGTCAGGGCTTTTCGTAACTTCAGTGGTTCCTGAAATGATCTTTTCCGGAATCCCAATCTGGTCCATAACGACGACATAGTCGACGTAATTTCCCTGGATTTGCCAGGGGATACAGGGGAAGGGAACGAGGTTATCGGTGACGACGATTACCTTGTCGGCGTATTGCGAATCGGCAAGGGCAAAGCCCAGAAGTCCGCAGGCAGCAGCGCCATTCACCCCGTTCGCATTTCCGAAGGCATCGGCCGAAGGGGCTGCAATTACTGCGATGTCGATGTGAACATCCCCATCCTGAACAGCCTGGTAGCGGCCTCCATGAGAGCGCAAAACGCCAAGTCCTTTCATCCGGCCTTCTGAAGTAAACCGGCCGAGGGCGCCATTCATACTTCCTTCGATGTGGTTGATGGTACCATCTTCGAGATATTTGATCAAGGGTTCGTGGCAAGGGAATGAGGCGGAGGGGAACCACATCAGGTCCCTGGCTCCCATCTCTTTGGCTGCATCAAATATCGGAACTGCAACAAGATCGCCATTGCGGAAGTGATGGTGTGTGGAGATGGTCATGCCATCTTTAAGACCACATTTTATCAGCGCCTCTTTGATGGAAGCAACCACTTTATTGCCATCGTCGGGGTAATCGGCACAACTGACGATAGGGGGAGCAGTTTTTCTTCCCGTTGGCTTGAATTTTCCAATTCCCATATACGGAACAGCCGGTTTCCCATTGACGATTGTAGGAACCTCGCGTCCGGCGGCATTTGTTACCATCTTATCAAACTTACACATGGCTTTCCCTCCAGTTTTGATCGAGTTTGTTCATTTTCACAGCGAGTTGGATTGTATTAAGGGCGCGTTTTACCACGGGTGGATCGATCATCTTACTTCCGAGGGCAACAACTCCCAATCCATTTGCTTCGGCCTCATGGAATGCAGCAACGATTTTTTTGGCCTTTTCAATCTCCTCTTTTGTTGGAGCAAAGGTCTCATGGATCACACGGATCTGCCTGGGATGGATGCATCCCATACCATCAAATCCCAACGCTTTGGAACGACGCACATTTTCTGCCAGCCCCTCCATATCTGCAACATCCGAGAACACCGAATCGATCGGTTGAATCCCTGCAGCACGAGCTGCATTGACAACCATGCTTCTGGCGAAGAAACTTTCTGATCCTTCTGCAGTTCTCCGGGTTCCGATATCGGCGGTGTAATCTTCAAGCCCGATCGCAAGGGATACGACATTCTCTGCGGCAGAAGCAATCTTGTATGCATTGATCACCCCCATGGCGCTTTCGATGATCGGCATGATCCAGATCGGATTCAACTGTTTGTGGTGTTGCTCGATCTCACGGATCCTGGTAATCACCGCATGAACCTGCTCCGGATGCTCACATTTAGGAAGTAGAATGAGGTTAACATTGTGTGGGACGATGAAATCGAGGTCGACCAATCCACGCTCCCCCTGGTTGATCCTGACCATCCGTTCGGCACCGTAAAAATCAAATCCACGCAGGGCATTTCTGACCATATACCGTGCTTCATCCTTTTTATCCGGGGCCACAGCGTCCTCTAAATCGAGAATGATGCCATCGGGCCGGTGGATGCCGGCATTGATCATCAGGGAAGGCGTATTCCCGGGAAGGTAGAGGCGGGAGAAACGATTGCGGTCCCTGGCAGTACCATACGTGTTCTCTTTGAGCATTGGAATAATGAACTCCTGCTCTCCCTGAACGGCTTTTCTTATTGTTGCTTCGAGCCTTGCCGCAATTACCGGGGGAAGTGCTCCGGAATCCTCAATCTTTATGATTGCGTCTTTGATCAGCAAATGGTCGAGGATCGTAAGGACTTCCTTCCGGATTGAATTTCCGAAGAGGACATCCACTTTTGAATTCAGCTCCAGATGAATACCTCCTCCGGAAGTCAGTTCGAGTGAAACGAAACAATCGGAACGCACTCCTTTCCCTTTGTTCCCTGCAGATACAAGTTCTCCCATCATGGTTTTTTTCGTAGTTGAAAAGATGGTCAAAAGTAGTAAATTTGTACGTATTAACGCTGGGTATATGGGTAAAAGAGTTCAAAAAAAAGGAACCAGGCGGGCCTCCGCTGGGAAGGGTTCCAAGCTGAAGCGTTTCGCAGGGAACATCTATGTTGTGATGATGGTGAAACTACTCGTAGTCCTGCTATTGATGTTCCTTTCACGTTTTCTGTTCTATCTCTTTAATATTCCTCATTTTCAGTCTCTTACATTTTTCGAATTGATCAAGGTGTTCATTGCGGGTATGCGATTTGATCTCTCAGCTATCCTCTTACTGAACCTTCCCTTCATCCTGATGAATTCCATCCCCTTTAAAATCCGATATAAAAAAGTTTACCAGGGATTTGCCAACGGGTATTTCTATATAATAAATACTCTGGGGTTGATGATTAATTTCATGGATATTGTCTATTACAGATTTACCTTGAAGCGGATGACCTCCGACATTTTCAGTTATATTGGGGTGGGTGGTGATTTTGACAAACTCATTCCGCAGTTTATCATAGATTTCTGGTATATTCAACTTCTCTGGATCGGATTTGTCGTGCTGATGATACTGATTTGCAGACGCATCCGGATATCTAAATCCCCCCCTAAAACCAAGGGGTTTCGCTATTACGCCATGCATAGCATTATTTTTGCTGTTATCCTCTTCCTTATGGTCATCGGATTCAGGGGAGGATTTCAGTTACGTCCAATCAGTTTGGTCACAGCCGGAAAATATGTTTCTGCCAAAAATATTCCGCTATTATTGAACACTCCATTTACAATTATTAAAACCTTTACGCATAAAAGCCTGGAGAGCAAAACTTATTTTTCATCGGAATCGGATCTGGCAACGATTTATACACCAGTTCATCCAGGGAAGAGAAGTGGGTTCAAAAATTACAATGTGTTGATCATCGTGATGGAGAGTTTCTCGAGGGAGCACATCGGTTTTTTGAATAAGCATTTGGATGGAGGGAAATATCGTGGTTTTACTCCGGTGTTTGACTCTCTGATCCAGAGGGGAACCTATTTTGAGGGATTCGCGAATGAAAAGACATCTATTACGGCTATTCCGGCGATCCTTTCATCAATTCCAAGTTTGATGGATGATGCCTTTACCCAATCATCGTATGCCGGTAATCGGTATACCAGTATTGCCGGGTTGCTAAAACCCAAAGGCTATAGTTCTGCATTTTTTCATGGAGGGAGTAATGGAACCATGGGGTATGATGTATATACCAGCGCGACAGGGTTCGATCATTATTTTGGCCGGTCGGAATACAATAACGAGCGAGATTATGATGGTAAATGGGGGATCAGAGATGAGGAGTTTTTCCAGTTTACTGCGCAACGGATCAAGGAGTTGAAGCAGCCCTTCGTAGCTTCCGTATTTTCACTTTCGGCGCACCATCCATACTATGTCCCAGGGAAGTACAAGCATGTTTTTCGTGAAGGTAAACTTCCGATCCAGCAGAGTATCATGTATTCAGATTATGCGCTAGGCCGATTTATGAATACGATCCAATGCATGCCGTGGTACCGGAATACGATTATCGTAATTACGGCTGATCATACTTCAGAGGGATACTTCGCCTATTACCGCGGCCCCGTTGGACAATATGCCATTCCTATCCTGATACTTTTCCCTGATGAGAGTCGTCGTGGGATCTACCGTGAAATTGCACAACAGACGGATATTGTCCCCACTCTTTTAAGTTACATGGGTTACGATAAAGACTACATCGCTTTCGGTTCGGATATGATGGATCGTTCATCGCAGCATTTTTCGGTTCATTATGTCTCAGGGATCTATACATTAATAAAGGGGGGCTACGTGCTGGAGTTTAACGGCTCCCAAAGCCTCTCCCTGTGCGAAGTTTTTGCTGATGGAACAAGCAAACAGAATCTTTTAAAATCATTACTTGAGGTAGGTAGTAAGATGGAAGAGTTTCTCAAGGCATATATCCAGCAATATAATAACCGGATGATTGAAAACAGATTGTCAGTCCAATGACGGGTTCATCAACATATCCTGATGAAAAAATTCTTTTCATCGTGAATCCTGTCTCAGGATCGGGGCGACAGAAGAGAATCGGGGGATTGATTGAGCGCTACCTTGACAAATCCAGGTATCAGTCCAGAATTCATTTCACGGAAAGGAAAGGTCATGCGATTGAGCTTGCGAAAGCGGCTGTAGCTGAAGGAGTGACTGTGGTTGTAGCAGTTGGCGGTGACGGGACTGTGAATGAAGTAGGGCAGGGTCTCGTTGGAAGTAAGACCGCGCTTGCTATCATTCCAACCGGATCGGGAAATGGGTTGGCACGTCACCTGAAGATTCCCAGGAACTTCAGAAAGGCGCTCGGAATTATCAACCAGGGGAAGCGGTATACGATTGATACGGCAACATTGAATGGCTCCTTTTTTGTCAACGTTGCAGGAGTGGGATTCGATGCGCATGTTGCCCGCAAATTTGAAAAAACAACCCAACGTGGTTTTTTATCCTATTTTTCCATCTCGACATCGGCCTACACAAGGTACCGACCGAAAAAGTATACCATTACAGTCGATGGTAACGTATTTATTCGGCGAGCCCTGATGGTCAGCTTTGCCAATTCGAGTCAGTTTGGGAACAATACAACGATTGCTCCCAAAGCTACTCTCGATGACGGACTGATTGACGTTTGCATTTTACGGAAACTTCCTTTCTGGAAGATTACCCTTCTTTCGCCACTTGTATTTACCAAACAATTTGACAAGACCCCCTATCTGGAGATTATTCAGGGGAAGGAGGTCACCGTAACCAGAAAGAAGGGGAAGTATATTCACCTGGATGGGGATCCTGTAAAAGAGGGAAGATCTTTTGCTGTTAAAGTCCATCCATTATCTTTGCAAGTAATTGTTCCTTAATGATAAAATTATGAATGAAACCGTTGAGATTGCAAATACGTATGGTGATAAATTCAAGGATCTGCTGTTAAATTGGGGGTTGAACGAAACATGGGCTGGTTATATAGTTGATTTTTCGGCGCTTATTATTATCTTCATTATCTCGGTGATCGTTTATTATATCGCGAAGTATGTCATTAACCGGATATTAAAACGGTTGATTCAGCGTTCGGTAAGCAAATGGGACGATCATCTGTATGAACAGAAAGTCTTTACCAGACTTGCCCTGCTGATACCCGCATTTTTGTTGAATGTGACAATTGAATTGGTACTTACGTCACATCCTCTGGCAGTGAAATATATTCAACTGGGAATTACGCTCTACATCACATTTATCTTTATCCTGGTTATCGTATCTTTCCTGAACGCTGTCGGAAAAATATATCAGGAATTTGAAGTTTCTGACGCCAAGCCGATCAAAGGATATCTGCAATTTATAAAAATCATTGTTTTTGTTGTTGGTGGAATTATTATAATCTCCATCCTGGTTGGCAGATCTCCCATAAGCATGCTGGTTGGACTTGGAACAATGTCGGCGGTTCTGATGTTTATTTTCAAGGATAGTATTCTGGGATTTATTGCCGGGATACAACTTTCCAGCAACAAGGCAATTCAGATAGGTGACTGGATCGCAGCGCCAAAATTCAATGCCGATGGAACTGTCTTCGACATCTCCCTGGTCACGGTCAAGGTCAGGAATTTTGATAACTCTGTCAGCCTCCTTCCAACCTATTCATTGATTACAGATTCTTTCACCAATTGGCGCAGTTTTGGTGAAGCTGGCGGACGCCGGCTGAAACGTTCTTTTTTGGTGGATGTACGTACGATTGAGGCAATCGGACCCGGGTTTAGCGAGGAGCTTCGAGCGAAAGGTTTCGCAGTTGATTCATGGTTCCCAGCAGAAACAGGCTTGACCAATCTGGGGGTGTTTCGGCGATATCTGGCCTATTATTTACACAGTCAGTCTGCCATCAATCAGGAAGCAACGTTGATGATACGCCTGCTACAACCTACTGAAAATGGCTTGCCGGTTGAAGTCTACGCATTTTTCACCTCTCCTGAATGGGTTCCTTTTGAGAATTTTCAGGCAGATTTCTTTGAACACATTTATGATACATTACCCGATTTTGGGTTGAAGGCATTTCAGCGTATCAGCAACGTATTACCAGATCTTGAACCCATGTTGGCATCTTCAAATGAAGCGCCAACCTCAGCACCTATTACTAATTCTCCAAAACAGTAAGCTATGAATAGGAATCATTCCAAAACATGTTACGGCTTGATTTTGAGCTCCATTGTTGTCTTCCTTGGGATAACGTGTTTAGTCGGCACTTCACAGGCGCAAGGTGACACCCTGACTCCGGCTGATCTGAGTAAATTTCAACGCTTCATACGGAACTTTGATGCGAGTGTTTATATAGACGCCTATTATACATTTGTGCTGAATGATCCAGCGGGCGATACCTCCAACCTTATGGAGTTCGCTGCGAATAGCCCATTTGCGGATGAATTCAGACTCAATGTGGCCAGCATCTGGCTGGAGTATAATTCGAAAAATATCCGAGGGAAATTTATAGCTCAGTTTGGTGATATTCCCAATCTTAGGGCTTCACCGGAGGAACAGTTTATCAAATACATGAAAGAGGCTCATTTTGGACTTCGAATGTATAAGACGATATGGGTTGACATCGGCTATCTTCCAAACCCTATTGGATATGAATCCTCTCTTCCTATTCTGAATCAGATTAGTACTGTGACAGTTGGAGGATATTTTGAGACGGGAAATTTTCTTGGTGTTAAGATTTCCGGACAGCTAACCCCATCTTTCTCTGCCGGAATTTACATTGGGAATCAATATACAATTGCGTATGGTAAGAATAAGCGAATTTACGGCGGGATGACTCTACTGTATAATTATAAAGATATTTTTTCGGTGAATTATAATAATATGCTAGGGAATGCATCTATTGTCACATCGGAAATTAACCACTTTTACATCTATAACAATCTCATTCTTACGGCGACACCCGTAAAAAACCTACTGTTGGTTGGACAAGCTGATTTTGGTGTGTATGGAAATTCGCAGAAACCGCCTGACACAACGAATGTCGCATCGGGGATTTCAGGGTTTCTCCAGGCAACCTACCAGTTTACAAAATGGTTTGCGGTCTCTGTTCGCGGTGAATATATGAACGATCCCGATGGTTCTGTCACCCCACTTTACGTTTATGATGGAAAACTTAGAGGATTGCTCACATATGGGGGTACGGTTGGGGTGGAGTTCAAACCTGTTAAATACTCATATCTTCGCGCCGAATACAGTTATCTTTCAGCAGATAAAGGCAATAACATATTTAATAGTATGCTTTCCGATAACCGTCATTCCATCACATTTACAGCTGGATTGAGGTTTGGCACCTTCTAATAATATCATACTTTTGCACGGTGAAACGTGAGACGTAAGACGTAAGACGTAAGACGTGAGACGTGAGATGGAGAATATATATAATTCGTAATTCATAATTTTTAATTCGTAATTCTAGAAGGTATGGCGTTTAATTTGAGAAACCGGAATTTTTTGAAGTTGCTGGACTTCACTCCTCAGGAGGTAAAATTTTTATTGGATCTGTCGATGGATCTGAAAAAAGCAAAATATGCTGGCACTGAGCAGCAGAGGCTAAAGGGGAAAAATGTTGCCCTGATATTTGAGAAAGCCTCCACTCGCACCCGTTGTGCCTTTGAAGTGGCTGCCTATGATCAGGGCGCACAGGTTACCTATCTTGGTCCCGAAGGCTCACACATTGGGAAGAAAGAGACGATGAAGGATACAGCAAGGGTGCTGGGACGGATGTATGACGGCATTGAATATCGCGGGTTTGGACAGGAGATCGTTGAAGAATTAGGCGCTTATGCAGGTGTTCCGGTATGGAACGGACTCACCAATGAGTTTCATCCTACACAGATCCTGGCCGATTTTCTGACGATGATTGAGCATTCAGATAAGCCTCTTCACCAGATCTCTTTTGTCTATTGTGGGGATGCCAGGAATAACATGGGGAACTCACTGATGGTAGGTGCTGCCAAGATGGGTATGGATTTTCGGGCTTTTGCTCCGAAGAAATACTGGCCCGAAGAGCAACTTGTTGATCGTTGTTTGGCCATTTCCAAAGAGACGGGCGGAAAGATCACTCTAACCGAAAATATAGACGAAGCGGTACAAGGTGTGGATTTTATTTACGCCGACGTATGGCTCTCCATGGGTGAGGCAAAAGAGTTGTGGGATGAGCGGATCAAGGAGATGCTTCCTTATCAGGTGAACAAAGCGATGATGAATAAGACCGGCAATCCGAAGGTGAAGTTCATGCATTGCCTCCCTGCGTTTCATAATAAGGATACAGAGGTTGGCTGTGAGATCTATACAAAATACAATCTCGACGGACTGGAAGTTACTGATGAGGTGTTTGAGTCGCCTGCTTCCATTGTGTTTGATGAAGCTGAGAACCGGTTACATACCATCAAAGCTGTAATGGTTGCAACCCTTGGGGCTTAGTTTATCGGGATCACCTTCCCATGTTCGCATTTCAGCGTTCGTGAGGGATATTTTTCAAACATCGAGTAATTGTGTGTTGCCATCAGGACGGCCCGTCCTGTTTTAGAGATATCCATCAGGAGACTGATTATTCCTTCGGAGCTTTCCGGATCAAGATTTCCCGTGGGCTCATCAGCCAGAATAATTTCCGGATCATTTACCAAGGCTCTGGCAATGGCAACGCGTTGCTGCTCTCCTCCTGATAATTGATGAGGCATCTTGTTTCCTTTGGTCTGCAGCCCGACTTTTGCGAGGACCTCTTGGAGCCTCTTGGTCATCTGCTGGGAATCTTTCCAGCCAGTGGCGTGCATGACAAACTGAAGATTTTCGATGACTGTACGGTCTATCAGAAGCTGAAAATCCTGAAATACGATGCCTAGTTTTCTCCTGAGATAGGGGATTTCATTTCTGCGAATCTTTCTGAGGTCATATCCTGCTACACCGGCAGTTCCAACCCGAACAGGTAATTCGGCATAAAGGGTCTTCATCAAGCTGCTTTTCCCTGTTCCGGTACGACCAATCAGGTAGACAAACTCTCCACGGCTTATTGTCAATGAAACATTCGCAAGGATCAGATTTTCATTTTGATAGACAGATACTTTATCCAGGATTATGATCAGGTCACCGGGCATATTGAGCAATTTTTAGTTTACAAATGTAAGGAACCCATGTTATTCTTCCAGTTTCATGATTTTTCCGTAGGGTAATTTTTTTGCCAGATCAATGATCTCCTCCTGTTTATCAATCAGTCGGCATCGGTTCAGGGCCCGTCGGGGATTGTTGATCCTGAAATAGGCGATCAGGGTAAAATCGTCATCCCTGATCTGGATGAAATCAGGAATTTTTGAGGTCCCTTGTATTTTAACGATATACATTAGTCAGATTTTTCTTGGTTGAGTTCGTAGGGGCAAGATAGTAAAATTCCTTCTATCCTCTGGAATTCCTGCAAATTCTGAAGGGAGATGAAATCAACCTGGAGGTCATCAATGTAAAGGGAAGCGCTCTTGCTTGGATGGAAAAAGTAGAGTTTCATCCGTTGTTGCTCCGGCATCCCGGATGGTAGATAAAATGCGCATTGTACGGATGTCCAACAATTCTTTCTGACATATGGCTCCAGATAGAAGGCTCGGTAAGAGGAGAAATCACCCGGTCCTGTCAGATGCCATACAAGACTGGATTCGGTTCTTCTACCTGCCGACCAAACCTTGGCTGAAACCCTGACGATCCTGTTATGGGTTTCAAAGAGAGGAAATGGATCAAGCTCAATTCCAATGCTATAGGGATGTTCATCCTCGATACAGGAGACATGATTCTCAGAACTCCCTGGAAATGGCTTGAAAGTATCCTCATTTCGCCATCCGTTTCCCCATCCTTGCATTGCTTCCATATCATGATAGAGGCTCTTTTCTGCGATGATTCCTTCTCCCGAGAGGTAAACTTGTGCTTTGGGATTAATGGAGAAAAAAGAGTCCCAGAAGATTTCTTTGGTAATTGTTGTCACAGGAAATATCCATTTTGTATTCTGATAAAACTGGAAGATGTTAAAAAGGATAAGTATAGATATCAGGATACTGCAGGTAATTCTCCATGTCTTTCCAGGGTGGATACGGAATAGAAATAGCAGGAGGATGGCTACAACAGCGTAAAAGTCAATAAAAACCCTTTGTCCGCATTTACTGGCGTAATACCACATCCACCAGGATGAGAGGATATAAATAATAAGGATAAGGAAGGCCAACAGGGAATAAAACCTGGTTTTACTGGCTCTGTATAACCCAACGAAGCCGACCATGGATAGAAATGCCAACGGTGTATAGACGAACCAACCCCTGTTATAACTGAAAAGAATACTAAAAAAATGGGGATTCAGAAAGTGCATCTTTTCGTTCCCATATGAATAGATCCAGAGTTTTCCTGTCTGGATGTAATAGAAAAGGGGCTGAATACCAATTATTAGGGTGAAAATCAGTATGGCGAGGATGAGCCACCCCTTTTTTTGGACAATGAAGAGGAAAGTACTCTTCAGGTTTCGGTAACTCCCTGAAATAAAAGGGAGAAGGATGAGAATCAGTCCATTTGTTGGTCTGATGAGAAGGATTAAACTAAAGATAGCAGTAAAGGCAAGTAGCCAAAGCAATTTCCTGGTTTCGAAAAAACGGTATCCGCTCCAGAGAAAAAAGGTGATGAATGCGAAGGAATAAACGTGAACCATTGACGGCTCAATCACTGCATAGAATATAATATTGGTACCCAGTGCAATTGAAAAGATAATCAGGGATGCGGTACTAATTGTTGCTCCAAACTTCAAGAGTAGGTTGAACAGGACACGGCAACCTGCCCAAAGGTAGAAGAGTGTAGAAAATGCGATTGCATACTGGTAGACCAGGCTATATCCGTCGGCTGGAAGACCGGTGATCAGGGCGATGAGATGTGCCAGCAGAAAAAAAGGCAACCACACTACAGCAAGCCCCGCGAAGGTCTTGTTCACAATCTCGCCGTTGATATTCATTCGAAATTCTTTGAATACGGATTTATCCAATGGATAATATGCCTCCTCGTAGGTTTCCACAAAAGTGTAATCAAAGTCGTGGTAGATAAAGAAAGCCGGGAGGTAGGCATAATAGGCTTTCCCGTCGCTGTTGATAATCCTGTCCCACTTCTGATCAGGATGTTTAAGCCCTAAAGAGAGAAAAATGTAGATAACAAGGATACATTCAGGTGTGAGTCGGAAGAGACGTTTCATAAGATACTAAAGAGTCCGTTGCCTGATGATTTCAAAAAGTATAACTCCGGCAGCAACAGAAACGTTGAGTGATTCGATCTCCCCGGCAAGGGGGATCATGAGGTGTTCGTCACATAACCCCAGGAGTTCTTCGGAGATGCCAGCGCCTTCGGATCCCATAATTAGCAGGAGTGGAGTTGAAAATTCGGCTGACAGGTAGCTCCGACTCCCTTTTTCGGTGGCTGCCATTACCTGTAATCCGCTGTCTTTCATCAGGGTTACAGCCTCTTTTGCATTCGCAGTGCGGCATACAGGTATTTTATACAAGGCTCCTGAGGATGTTTTGATCGCTTCTGAATTGAGCATGGCAGAGCCTTTCAATGGGATCACAATGGCATCCACACCAGCACATTCAGCGGTTCTGGCAATCGCACCCATATTTCTTACATCGGTGATGCCATCCAGGAGCAGGATCAGAGGGACTTTCCCCTGTTCGTAGAGGAGAGGGAGGATGTTTTCTATTTTCTGGTAGGAGATGTCGGTTACATAGGCTATCACCCCCTGGTGGTTCTGCTTGGAGAGGCGGTTCAGCTTTTCAACCGGAACAAACTGAAAGGGGATCTCAAGGTCGCGGATCAGATTGAAGAGTTCACGAAAGGATTCACCTCGCAGATTCTTCTGAAGCAGGATCCGGTCCATCTCCTTCCCCGATTTGATCGCTTCAATCACCGGGTGTATCCCAAAAATAAAATTCTCTTTTTTCATTCTTCCTCAGCATTTTCAATTAATTGGGCGGGGAGTTCTTTGCTGGACTTTGCTCCAAGTTCCCGTATTTTTTCAGCTCGGCGGACCAGATTCCCTTTGCCCGTTGAGAGCTTATTCAACGCGGCATCATAACTCCTTCTTGTGGAGTCTAACTTTGATCCGATATCTGTGAGGTCGTTCACAAAACCGGCCAGTTTGTCCAGTAGTTCACCACTTTGCCGTGCGATCTCCAGGGCGTTTTTGTTCTGGTTCTCTACACGCCAGAGGTTGGATATCATGCGCAGTGCTGTGATCAGGTTTGTAGGGCTGATCAGGAGGACACGCCGTTCATAGGCGTAATTCCATAGTGTGGGATCTGCCTGCATCGCAACAAGGTAAGCCGGTTCGATAGGGAGAAACATCATGACAAAATCCAGGCTTTTCAACTGGTATAAATCCTGGTAACTTTTGGAGCTAAGCTCGTTTACATGATTTTTAACCGATACCATATGATCGCGAAGAGCGCTCTCCTGTTCCTCTTTGAGATCGGCAGAGGCAAACCGTTCATAGGCTGTAAGCGATACTTTTGAATCGATGACAACATGCCGGTCGCCCGGGTAATGGATCACTACATCGGGCTGAAGCCTTCTCCCATGCTCGCTAACATAGGATTGCTGAACCACATATTCCCGGTCTCTTGTCAATCCCGATTTTTCGAGGATGCTCTCCAGAATGATCTCTCCCCAGTTTCCCTGGGTTTTGGACTGCCCTTTGAGCGCATTGGTCAGGTTATTTGCCTCTTTGCTGATTTGCTGGTTGAGTTCGGCCAGGTTTTTGATCTCCCGGCCCAATGAGAATCTCTCTTTTGACTCCTTGTCATAAGTCTCTTCCACCTTTTTCTCAAAATCTCGGATCTTCTCACTTAACGGTTTCAGGATCTCATCCAGGCGGGTTTTATTCTGGTCGGTAAATTTTTGTGTTTTCTCTTCCAGGATGTCATTGGCAAGGTTCTTGAATTCGATACGAAACTTATCCTGAAGTTGTTCAATCCCGGCTTTTTGCTCGGTAAATTTCTCCGATAATGCGTTGATCTCTGCCTCTTTCCGCGAAATCTGACTGCTCAGTTCAATGATTTTACTCTCTTTCTGTTGTCCTTCCTGAGTAAAATTCTCTATCTGTCCTTCGAGCCATGAGATTTTCTCTTCGGCAACCCTTTTCAGGGATGTCTCCTCTTCGAGTTGTTTTTTTAGCTCGTCAACGGATTCGGCTCCTTCAGGTTTCGCTGAACGGTTTAATTTCCAGAAGATAATGCTGAAGCCGATGATCAGGATAACTGCTGATACACCAATAAGAGTTTCTAACATAGGGTTCAGGTAAAATTCTGTTGATGTAAAAGTACACATTTATAAGCACCTCTCCTCATGCATAATTCCCTTATTTTTGCGGAGCGATGAAAGTGGGCATATTATCGGATACACATGGGTTTATCCATCCCCGGATTGAGGTATTCTTCAGGGAGGTGGATGAGATCTGGCATGCAGGGGATATTGGCAACGTGGAGACTTTTATTGCTTTGAACAAGATCAAGCCCCTTCGAGCTGTATATGGTAATATTGATGGTCATGATGTGCGAGCTTTGTGTCCTGAGAACCTGTTCTTCAAAGCCGAAGAAGCCGATGTGTTGATGACACATATCGGCGGGTATCCGGACAGGTATGATCAACGGGTCAGGGAGCTGATCCGGAAAAACAGGCCTGGTCTGTTTGTATGCGGGCATTCACATATCCTGAAAGTCATGTATGACAACGCTCATGAGATGCTGTTTATCAATCCGGGTGCAGCTGGAAAGTTTGGGTTTCATCAGTCGTACACGGCGATACGAATGGTGATTGAAGGGAAAACGTTTAAGGATATGGAAGTGTTGGATATTCCGAAATGATGGGGTGATGGGGTGATGGGGAATGAGGATGAGGGTATCTTACGTCTCACGTCTTACGTCTAACGCAGCCGGTCAGCTGATTTTACGAGCACTTCGTCCTTACGGATAAAGCGGTTGGCGAGAATCAGGAAAACAAGCGAGATCAGCGGGAAGAAAATACCAAGTTGATAAGATGGTTCGATTTGGGTCAGTTTGGTGATCTTGTTTGAATAGATAATAAAGATCATGACAACAAAGCTGACGTTAAGAAGGATATTGAAGGCGACAAGCCGTAATTGGGTTATCCTGTTTTTATATAAGAAGATAGTGATCAGAGTCAGGATTAGAGAGGCCCCTGCAGTAAGCCATAGCGGCGAGTTGAACCAGATCGAAGTAGTCATTTTAGGGTCGGGGTCCATCGATTTGAGCTCTGTTACAAAAAGTTTGTAGTTCCCATAGAGTTCATGGTAAAAATCAGCCAGCGGGAAATAGAATACCAGGGCCCCCGAAATTAGCGCCAGTAGAAGAAAAAGGGTTTGAATACGTTGAATCATGGCAGATCAGTTATGCGATTATTTGTTATGCGAAATTAGGAAAGAAACTCAAATTTTTTGTTAATTGGTCAATATTAATTATATTTGCACGGAATTTGATTCCCAATATTTTCTTTTTAATCCATTACAAGTTCCTTCTTTTACCCATTTCAAGGTTGAACATTTCCATTCCCGAAAAACAAACATTCAATGTACGACATTATTTCCCTCGACAGTAAAGAGCTGTCAGAGATTCGTGAGATCGCGAAATCCATGAACATTCAAAAAGTGGATAAGCTCGAGAAGCAAGAGTTAATTTACAAAATACTTGACTACCAGGCATTAAATCCTTCACAGGATGAGATTACCAGTGAAAGAAACGAAACAAAACGGGGACGGGGACGTCCTCCCAAGGTAGTTCGCCCAAGAAAAGAGGGGGATAAGCCAGAAAACAAACCCAACCCCAGGCCACCTCAGGAGACACAGAATAAAGAGCCCAAAGAACAACCGGTTGAGCGGAAGAGAGATTTTACAAAGCCTCCTGATCACCACCATGCTGAGCCAAAAGATGAGACTCCCCAGGCAGTTGAAACAGCTGTCGAAGTCTCACCAGATACCATGAAAGATGTGCCTCTCATGAGCAACGATACGATGCCTGTTCAGCAGCCTGATGACAAAAGACATCGCGAGCCACCACGGAAACAAACCCCTGAACGTCATCGTGAAGAGTATGCTTTTGAGTTTGAAGGGATTATCAGCACTGAGGGAGTCCTCGAAATCATGGCAGATGGCTACGGATTTCTGCGTTCTTCTGACTACAACTATTTGAACTCTCCCGATGATGTATATGTCTCCCAATCACAGATCAAACTCTTTGGTCTGAAAACTGGCGATACCGTTCGTGGAACCATTCGTCCACCGAAAGAGGGAGAAAAATATTTCCCACTGATAAAGGTTGAGCTGATCAATGGAAAGAAGGCAGAAGATGTCCGTGACAGAATTCCTTTCGATTTTCTTACGCCTCTCTTCCCGATGAAGAAATTCAAGCTTACCGGCCATCCAGAATGCTCTACCTCTACCCGCATTATTGATATGTTTGCACCGATTGGATTCGGACAGCGCGGATTGATCGTTGCACAGCCAAAAACAGGAAAAACGGTTCTGTTGAAAGAGATTGCGAATGCAATAGCTGCCAACCATCCGGATGTTTACCTGATTGTATTGCTCATTGATGAGCGGCCTGAAGAAGTTACTGATATGGCCCGCAGCGTGAAGGGTGAAGTGATTTCATCCACGTTTGATGAGCCGGCCGAACGGCATACCCGGATTGCTAACATCGTTCTCGAGAAAGCCAAACGACTGGTAGAGTGTGGACACGATGTGGTAATTCTGCTCGACTCCATTACACGTCTTGCGCGCGCTTACAATACGGTAGCTCCGGCATCCGGGAAGGTATTATCTGGTGGGGTTGAGGCGAATGCCCTTCAAAAACCCAAGCGTTTCTTTGGCGCTGCACGGCAGATCGAAAACGGCGGATCCCTTACCATTATTGCTACTGCACTCATCGACACCGGCTCCAAGATGGACGAGGTAATCTTTGAAGAGTTCAAAGGAACGGGTAACATGGAGCTTCAGCTGGATCGTAAGCTTTCCAACAAGCGCATCTGGCCGGCTGTTGACATTGTTGCTTCGAGTACCCGTCGCGAAGACCTGCTGCTTGAAAAAGATGTTCTTGGCCGTATCTGGATCCTCCGGAACCACCTGGCTGATATGAATCCGCTGGAGGCTATGGAGTTTCTCAAGGAGCGGATGAAGTTTACCGATTCCAATGAGGAGTTTCTGATTTCGATGAATAGCTAGAAGAGAAGTCAGAAAGCATCCGTATTATCCGCGTTCTATTTGATATAGATCAAGACCATCAAAATTTCCTGAGCTCATCATCAAGTAGACTACATTCTCCTTGGGAAGTTCCAATAACCTCTCTTTCAGTTTTTCTGAATCATCAAATACCTCCAGGGAGGGCTGGCTGAAGCCTGTCCTGATCTGGTCGGTCGTAATCTCCGGCAACCGTTTCAACTTGATCGCGTGGTGATTGAAATAGACGATCGCAATATCGCATGCTTCCATCGATCCCGAATAGTGGTGCAGGAATCCTTCACTCAAGCTGCTGTAGGTGTGCAGCTCCAGGCAGGCCACAATTGTTCTCTCTGGAAATTGTTCTTTCACGGCATGAATGGTGGCTTTCACCTTTGAGGGGGCATGGGCGAAGTCTTTGAACATGGCAAAGTTATCGTTCTTTGCCAGCAACTCCAGCCGTTTGGAAGCGCCACTAAACGTTTTGATCGTTTCGTAGAATTGATGGTCGGAAACACCGAGCTGGTTGCAAATCAGTCGTGCCCCGTTGAGATTTGACAAGTTGTGACGACCGAATACAAGAAGAGGATAATCACGATGAGGGGTGATCAGATGAGTTACGCCATTTTCAATCCGAAATGGGGGCGTAGTGTATGGGATGAGCGTAATGTCGTTCCTCGTTTTGCGGCAAATGACCTTAAGTGTTTCGTCCTCATCGCAAAAAATGAGAGTACCCCCGGGAGTGATCAGCCGGATGAACCCGGTAAACTGTTCCACATAATTTTCGAAGGTGGGAAACACATTGATATGATCCCATGCCACGCCACTCAGGAGAGCGATATCAGGGCGGTAGAGATGAAATTTGGGGCGGAGGTCGATGGGTGAGGTGAGGTATTCATCGCCTTCAAAGATCATAACATCTGCCTCTTCACTCAGTTTTACCATCACATCAAACCCTTCGAGCTGAGCACCTACCATAAAATCGCAATTAATCCTATTCTCCTTCAACACATGGAGGATCATGGCTGTAATGGTGGTCTTTCCATGGCTTCCGCCGATGACAACCCGTTTTTTATCTTTGGCCTGTTCATAGAGGTATTCGGGGTAGGAAAAAATCCGGATACCCAGTTCATTTGCCCGTTTCAGCTCCGGGTTATCTGCTTTGGCATGCATCCCCAGGATGACGGCATCGAGGCCCTGATGGATCCGGTTGGGGAACCATCCTTCGCCCGGAGGAAGCAGTCCCAGGGCCTTAAGGCGACTTTTTGACGGTTCGAAGATCTCATCGTCGGACCCTGTAACGTTGTATCCTTTCTGATGAAGGGCGATGGCAAGGTTGTGCATGGCGCTTCCGCCAATGGCTATAAAATGGACCTGCATTGGATTGTGTTAAAACTCAAAATTACAATTAATTTGGGTGGTGGAGTTTGCAAGTGGTCAACGGAATTTTGTAATTTCACGGATTGGATGAATGAAATATCTATATGAAGAATCGCTTTGACACATATATACACGAAGTTAGTTCCCTCTCTCCCGTTGATCTGATGAAGTTTTTTCTGGAAAGGCATCCCGGCAAGGTTGCTTTAAGCAGTAGTTTGGGGACAGAAGATCAGGTATTGACACACATGCTAGCCGGGATTGGGAGACCCTTTAAATTGTTCACCCTCGATACCGGCAGGATGTTTCAGGAGAATTACGAACTGCTGGAAATTACCCGGCAGCGCTATCAGTTACCATTCGAAGTATATTTCCCTGAGGCATCACATGTGGAGAAGATGGTGAATGAGAGTGGGATTAACCTTTTTTACGAGAGCATTGAGAATCGTAAACGATGCTGTCATATTCGCAAGATCGAACCATTAAGACGTGCGTTGGCCGGAATGGAAATCTGGATTACGGGTGTGCGCAGGGAACAATCTGTTACACGGGTTGATGCTGGATTTCTGGAATGGGATGCTGAATATGGCCTGATCAAAGTCAACCCGTTGATTGACTGGAGGGATGAAGATGTATGGAACTTCATCAGAGGAAATAAAGTGCCTTACAATACATTGCATGATAAAGGGTTTCCAAGCATCGGTTGCCTTCCCTGTACCCGGGCTGTTCTTGAGGGTGAAGATATCCGTGCAGGCCGTTGGTGGTGGGAACAACCCGATTTAAAAGAGTGTGGATTACATCTTCCCAAGAAATAATTGGCTATGAATACAATCGACCTGAAAGAGTTTGGCAAGACATTTAAGGAGGAATACGAACATCCGACTCTCCTGTTTCAGGATGTCGGTCACAAGATTTACTGGCTTGGTGTTCCGGAGGCAACGGCGTTTCGTTCCAATACTTACCTGATTGTCGATAATGATGAAGCCATCATCGTTGATCCAAGTGGTGCAGGACATTTTGAGTTTGTTTTGAACCGGGTTGCACAAATACTTCCTCCAGAACGTGTTACAGCTCAGGTGCTATCCCATCAGGATCCGGATGTGGCGGCTTCATTCCCATTGTGGGTGGATGTAAACCCGATGATCAAAGTAATTGCCTCTACTCGAACTCATACCCTCTTAAGCCATTACCGTGATTTTCTCTTCGAAGCGGTGAATGCCAACGATCATCCTGAATTCAGGTTTACATCCGGAAAGATTGTCCGGTTCATTCCGGCTCCTTTTCTTCATTCACCTGGAGCATTTGCCACATATGACACGGTTTCCAAGTTCCTGTTGTCTGGAGATATCTGGGCTGCCGTTGACATGGAGTGGCAGCTGGTAGTTGCCGATTTTGCAAAGCATATGTTGAACCTCAATCTGTTCCATCTGGATTATATGGCATCCAGGAAAGCTGCACGGGGATTTATTGACCGGATTAAAGATTTGGAGATAGATGCAATATTACCCCAACATGGAAGCATAATCCCGCATGATTTTGTGCCACAGGCACTTGATTATATGACTCAGTTGAAATGTGGTACAGATGTCATATACCCTGATATAAAATAACCACTATTCTATGTCTGAAGAACTACATCAACGGATTAGGGAGCTTGAAAACAGTAATAAGATCCTGCTTTCCGCTACCAGACAATGGGACCATCTGCAGAAGATGTACCTGGAGTCACATGGAAAACTCCATGAAAGTGAATCCTTCCTCAAAGAGATCAAGGAACGGATGGAGAGAGCATTGTCGGCAGGCGATTTAGCCTGGTGGGACTGGGAGTACAAGACCGGAAATATCTACTTTAACCCTGAACGCGCAAGGTTGCTGGGCTACACAATTGAAGAGCTCCCCAAGAACTTCAATGAAGTCATTCAGCGGATTCATCCGAATGATCATGATGAAGCAGTGCGCAAGGTTAAGGCGCATATTGCGGGAGAGACCGAATATTACGAAGCAGAGTACCGGCTTCAGTCAAAAGCAGGAGAGTGGAAATGGTTTTATGATCGCGGGAGGGTGGTTGAAAAGGACATCATGGGCGACCCTGTATTGATATCGGGGGTATTGATTGACATCAACGATAGGAAGATTGCGGAGAAAGAGCTGACTCAACAACGAGATATAGCAGATGCCTCGAGTAAGGCGAAAAGTCTCTTTTTGGCAAACATGTCCCACGAAATTTACACTCCTATGGCGGGTGTTGTTGGCATGGCAGATATCCTTAAGCAATCAGAACTCGCTGAAGAACAGCACGAATACCTTGATATTATCGTTAACTCTGCTTCAAACCTGATGTCTGTTTTAAACGACATCATGGAATTTATCAAGGTTGAGAACAAGAGAGTTGAGTTGGTAATTTCACCTCTTGCCATTACACAACTGATCCAGGAGGTCGAAGCAGAAACCTTGAAGAGGTGCAAAGAAAAGGGGCTGGAACTGCTTATTTATATTGATACTCAGATTCCTGATCATGTAATGGGAGACCCAAGGCGTATCCGTCAGGTATTGCAGATTTTTATCAATAACGCAGTAAAGTTTACCGATAAGGGAAGGGTTATTATATCCATTGAGTTTGCCGGATGGGATGCTGAGACAATCCGGATCCGTTTCAGGATTACTGATACAGGAATTGGGATTCCCGAGCATGAGCTGGCAAATCTCTTTCATTCGTTTACACGGTTAAATACCAAGATTGGTAAGTACGGAGGTAGCGGGCTGGGACTTGCTATTGCTAAAAATATTATTGAACTGATGAATGGTGGGATAACTGTAGAAAGCAAGGAGGGTGAAGGTTCTACATTTATATTTACTGTTGAATTTGACCGGCTGGTTGAACAGGAGACCCATCTTGATGTTTCACTGCTCCATGGGAAGAGGATTTTACTGGTTGACAAAGATCGGGTGCGCCGTACAATGTTAAAAGACTACCTGTTGGTTTGGGATTGTGAGATCGAAGAACATGATTCCATCCCGAAAGCGTTGGAGCATATACAGCATCAAAATCAGGTTGGGAAGCCATTAAGCCTTACCATTATCGAATATGACTCGTTGATGACATCTTCGGGGCTTGCTCTCGATCAATTCAGCAAACAGGAATGGCTGAAAGTACCTCGGATACTGATGGCTTCAAAAGGGGAGGAGATCCCATTGCCGTTGATCAAAGAGGCTGGCTTTCAATTAATATTACTCCGTCCATTTCTCCCCGGGCAACTGGCAGAAGCAATCCAGATGGCTGATTTGGGTGGGAAGGTGAAGTTTGGTGTTGTTGGTGATAGCCAGTTCCAGGAGGTATCGGGTTCGGCCAGGAAAGCTCTGAATATTTTGCTTGTTGAAGATAATCTGATCAATCAGCGGGTTGCCATGGTGATACTCAAAAAACTTGGTCATGAGATCACCCTGGCGGAGAATGGTAGAGAGGCGGTTGAACTGTTTGTATTGAATAAATTTGACCTGATTCTGATGGATATCCTGATGCCTGAGATGAATGGCCTTGAGGCTACCCGAAGGATTAGGGAGATGGAAGCCGAAGCCAATAGTGAACCGGTGTATATTTGTGCCATCACAGCGAACATCAATCAAGAGGATGAAGATTCCTGTTATGATGCAGGGATGGACAATTATATCACCAAGCCATTCCGGCTTGAAGAGCTGAACAAAGTTCTCAGTAGAGTCTGAAAATCAGTTAAAACGGATCGCCTTGATCGGAGAGATTCGTGTGATGATCATGGAAGGGATGACCAGCATCAGATAACAAACCACGATGGTACCCAGGTTCAAAAGAAGAATATTCCATCCATTCAGGTAGATGGGTACGACAGCCATATAGTAGGATTCCTGAGGCAGCGTTAAAAGGCCGAAACGTTGTTGAACAAGCGAAATCCCAAACCCTATAATATTCCCGAAGAGCATGCCGAGTCCAATAATAAACACAGACTGGTAGAGGAATATCCTTCGTACAGATCTGTTATTCATGCCGAGCGCTTTCAATATTCCGATGGTACTTGTTCGTTCCAGGATAAGGATCAGCAGGGTTGATATCATCGTAATTCCGGCAACCAGGATCATCAGAATCAGGATGATCAGGACGTTGATATCCTGCAGAGCAAGCCAATCGAATATCTGGGGATAGAGTTGTTTGATGGTGGTTGCATCAAGGCTGAATCCAATGCTTTGGTAGACAGTTTTTCCAAGCTGGTCTATCTGGGAAAAATCGTCAATCAGAATTTCAAGTCCTCCAACCTCACCCGGCTCCCAGTTATTCAGTCGCCGGATGTGATAAATATCACCCAGGACATACATGTCGTCAAACTCTTCGAGACCAGTCTCATAGATTCCGACAATGGTAAATTTCCGCCCTAAGACATGGTTTCCGGCAATGAAGTACATTCTCAGGTCATCATTGAGTTTTAAATTCAGCAGATTGCAGAGTTTTCTCGAGATGACAACTTCGTCAATCCGGCTGGAGTCTGTTGGCTGGAAATGCCTCCCTTCCCGGATCTTGCTGTCGAAAAATGACCAGTCAAAATCACTTCCAACCCCTTTCAGTACAACCCCCTGGATCTGATCCTCGGTTTTAATGATGCCTGCTTTGGTTGCAAAGGCCTGGATATGTTTGATGCCTTTGATGTTCTTTAGCGAGGGAAGAAATTCCTGATCCTGACGGATAGGTTTAGGCTCAAACGACTGGTTCTCTTCAAAACTGGTGATTTGGATATGTCCTCCGAAACCGATGACCTTTTCCCGGATCTCTTTCTGAAATCCACTGAGGATCGCAATGGAAAGGAACATGACCGAAAGCCCCAGTGCAATGCTGATTATGGCAATAATTACGATGGGCCTGGAGAAGTTGGCCTTGTTTCGGGCCACCATCCGGTTGGCGATAAAGAGTTCGGTATTCAATGAGTGAAGGATTGCTGATACAAAAGTAGTAAATTTGTGGAGTAAAGAACAGTAGCGAGAAGCGAGTAGCGAGAAGCGAGAAGCGAAATATAGGATGTTAAACAGACTCAGGTATTGCATCACGGCTTTATGTATCCTGTTATTGACAACGGGTGGCAGAGTTAGCGGACAAGTAGTGACCGGAGTTGAACGTGTCGGAGAATACCTCCCGATGATGCAGGGGAAACGGGTTGGAGTGGTTGCTAATAGCTCTTCCGTGGTTGGGGCCGTCAATACAGTAGATACCCTGGTTGCACTCGGTTGTGATGTGGTGAAGGTGTTCTCTCCCGAGCATGGATTTCGACGCCAGGTTGGAGCGGGGGTTGAGGTGGAGAACCAGATTGATGAGTCGACAGGGATTGAAATTGTTTCTCTTTATGGTAAACGAAAGAAGCCATCACAGGAAGATCTCGAAGGAATTGATTTGGTCGTTTTTGACATCCAGGATGTTGGTGCCAGGTTTTATACCTACATCTCTACCTTGAGTTATATGATGGAGGCATGTGCCGAGAATGGGATCCCACTGCTTGTTTTTGACAGACCTAATCCGAATGGTTTTTACATTGATGGACCTGTTCTTGAGCCCAGGTTCTCTTCATTTGTTGGACTTCACCCGGTACCAGTGGTTTACGGGATGACTATTGGGGAGTATGCCTGTATGGTAAACGGAGAGGATTGGTTGAAGGATGGACTTCGGTGCGACTTAAAAATAATACCCTTGGAGAACTGGACACATCAAACGTTTATCAAGATAGATCAAGCGCCTTCACCGAACCTGCCTACATTAACTTCGATCTATCTTTATCCATCCCTTTGTTTTTTCGAAGGCACCGATATCAGTGTTGGCAGGGGGACTTGTTCTCCATTTGAAGTTTTTGGCCATCCGGAGATGAAGGGATTTGCTTTTTCATTTACACCTGAGAGCATTCCGGGCAAAAGCCTTCATCCGCCCAATGAGTGTGTGCTGTGCCTGGGACTGGACCTTCGGGAATTTTACAAAACGAACCCTGCCATGCTTGGGCGGATCAATCTCTCCTGGTTGTTGATGGCGTTCAAAACTCTGGGAAGCAAACCGGATTTTTTTACCTCGTATTTTGACAAGCTGGCGGGTACCGAATCTCTAAGAAAACAGATTTTAAACGGAGCTACCGAGACGGAGATCCGTCAATCGTGGCAGGAGGGGATAGAAGCGTTTAAATCAGTGAGGGAGAAATACTTATTGTACGATTAAATTTTCCCGGGATAGACTTTTAACCCCTCTTCCAGGCATTTCATAGCTTTCTTCAGGTGATCAACATTGAGTACATAGCTGATCCTCACTTCATCCTTACCCCTTCCGGGAGTTGAATAGAATCCGGTTGCCGGGGCCAGCATCACGGTTTGGTTTTCGTAGTTGAAGCTATCGAGGAGCCATTGGCAGAATTGGTCTGAATCATCTATTGGTAAGCGTGCAGTTGCATAGAATGCTCCACCGGGATTGGGACAGAAACAACCGTCCATGTTATTGATTGCTTCCACCAAGATGTTACGTCGCTGAACGTATTCATTCAGAACTTCTTTCATATAGGCTTCAGGCGTATCAATAGCGGCTTCAGAGGCAATTTGACCGAGGGTAGGCGGACTTAAACGTGCCTGAGCGAATTTCATTGCTGTGGCCATCACCTCTTTGTTGCGTGAGATCATGACTCCAATGCGTACGCCACAGGCGCTGTATCGTTTTGAAACAGAATCGAGAAGTATGACATTGTTTTCGATGCCCTTCAGGTTCATCACAGAGTAGTGTTTCTTGCCGTCGTAACAAAACTCACGGTATACTTCATCGGAGAAAAGGAAGAGATTGTATTTCCGGATGATCTCTTTCAGGGTTTCCAGCTCTTCCAGGGAGTAGAGATATCCTGTCGGATTGTTTGGATTGCAGATCATGATCCCTTTTGTGCGGGGTGTAATCGCTTTTTCAAACGAGCTGATGGGAGGAAGGGCGAACCCATCTTCAATGAATGAATCGATCGGTTTCACAACAACCCCTGCAGCCACGGCAAATCCGTTATAGTTTGCGTAGAAAGGTTCCGGGATGATGATTTCATCACCGGGGTCGAGACAACTCATCAAAGCAAAAAGAATGGCTTCAGATCCCCCTGTAGTAACGATCATCTCGTCGGGAGTTACATCTATCTGATTTCGTTTGTAGTATTCAGCCAGTTTTTTCCGGTAGGAGAGGATCCCGGCAGAGTGGCTATACTCAATCACTTTCATGTCGATATGCCTGATCGCATCCATCACATTTTCGGGTGTCCCGATATCAGGTTGCCCGATGTTCAGGTGATAGACTTTTATTCCCTGACGTTTTGCCTCTTCGGCGAACGGAACAAGTTTACGGATTGGGGACGAAGGCATCTGCCCTCCCCTGGAAGAGATGTTTGGCATAGAGATCAGATCTTTAATTGGCTCAATTATTTATTGATAGGAGTTGCTCCAATGTCATTTTGTTTTTCAGGAACAGTTTCGGTAGGAGGTGCAACCACTTTCCCTTTTATTGAGAGCATCACTCTTTTTGTCTCAGCATTTGAGTAAACAGTTACCGTTTTGTTAATCGGGCCCACGTTGTTGGTGTTATAAGTGACCTTTATAACATCGCTTTTCCCGGGAAGGATTGGTTCCCTTGGCCAGGTTGGGACTGTACAGCCGCAGGAAGAGATTGGTTTTGAAAGGATCAATGGCTCTTTCCCGGTGTTGGTAAAGGTAAACTCACAGGTTCCGTTGCTTCCTTTCACAATGGTGCCATAGTCATGCACGCTCTTTTCAAAAGAGATCTCGGGAGCATTCTGATTACTAACTGTTGGTTGGATAGGATCTGCCTTCTGAGCATTGATGATAAGTGTAGCTGAAAACAGGAAGATACAGGATAATATCAATTTACGCATAGGATTAATTTTAAATGTTGCACAAAATTAGATAAATCGTACGGGTTCCTCCAATAATTTACATTATTTTAACACTTTGATTGAAATTAGACACATACACCTTTCTTTATATTTCGTATCTTTGCATGCTGAAAAGTATCTTTTTCATCAGTGGCATCTGAAAAAGCGACCGAATGAAGCGACTTTCTGTATTACCTTTGACTTTACTGATTTTAGGGTTTCTCCTCATCTCATGTTCCCGCAAAACACAACCCACTGTCACTAACGCAACTGAAACCCAGCAACAACCTGGAGAATTAATGGCATTAAACCCTTGCATCATATACAAAACGAAAGCGGATTACAACGCGTATGTGCCTGTTTCTCTTTCTCAGGATAAAACATGGATTACTTCCTATCCAGATGTTTCTGACCTTCGCACACAGGCCAAACTGGCATATCCTGATGAGTTGTCTGACGGATTCTTGTTAGACAACAGAGGAATCGGACCTGATGTGGCATTTCTTTCGGTCACGTATGAATCTTATGCAGCACAAGCAAAAACCCCAAGTGCGGACGATCTATTCAAGCAATTGCTGGAAAAGGATCCACTCCTGGAGATGTATCAATGCGGTAATCGATATCAATACAGCGACATTATCAGGGAATTAAATGAGATAATTGATTCCGGAAAACTTTCAGATTGTAAAAAAATTAAATGAGCACAGAGATAGCACAACTCCGGGAGCTTGACGGAAGTCAGCTCTACAATAGTATCCTCGCGGGAGCGCATAAAATCTTCGATCATCAAAAGATCCTGAACAAAATCAATGTTTTTCCAGTCGCAGATGCCGATACAGGGACTAATCTAGCCTCTACAATGCGGTCAATCGTTGATGCAAAGATTCCAATTGAGAACCTGAAACAGACTGCAACTGCGATAGCCGATGCAGCGATGAGTGGAGCCAGGGGAAACTCGGGGATCATCTTTGCTCAGTTTCTATATGGTTTCAGCAACGAACTCAAGGCTGATGGAAAACTTGATGTTCAATCCTTTGCCGAGAGCATGAAAAAGGCTGTTGGCTATGCCTATGATGCCATTGCTAATCCTGTGGAAGGGACTATCCTTACGGTAATCAAGGATTGGGCAGACTACCTTTACGAGGTGAAAGATATCATTGATGATTTCATCAAAATTTTACTTGAAGCTTACAATAAGGCTGTAGAGTCACTTTCTGAGACAACTAAAACCCTCGAAGTTCTAGCCCGAAGCCATGTGGTGGATGCAGGAGCAAAAGGATTTGTCTATTTTCTGGAGGGGATTCTTGATTTCTTCACCCAAGGGTATGATGCCTCAGCAAAGGCTGAAACAGATGAGGATGATCAATCAATAGAGGTTGCTGACCTTCATGAAGAGATTACCTTCCGGTTCTGCACAGAGGCAATGATTGCAGGAACAAACCTGGATAAGAAGGTGGTTCAGAAGAAGCTGCATGAACTTGGTGACTCTATTGTTGCAGCCGGGACACCCACTAAAATGCGTGTACATATTCACTCGGATCATCCGGCAGAGGTGTTTTCTTTGTTGTCTGGCTTTGGATCAATAACCTATCAGAAGGTTGACGACATGGTGATGCAGCAGGAAGTTATGCATAACAGGAAGGCAGATATTGCTATCCTCACCGATTCTACGTGTGACCTTCCCAAAGAGATGCTTGACCATCACCAGATCCATATGATCCCGTTGAGTGTACATTTTGGGGATAGTTTCTTCCTCGACAGGTTAAGTATAAATGCACCTCAGTTCTACCAGATGCAGGAGCAATCTGATGTACGGCCTACGACCTCTCAGCCCACTGTAAAGGATTTTCAAAATAAATTTGAATATCTCTCTACACACTATCAATCGACCCTGGGGTTTTTCATAAGTGAGAAACTAAGTGGCACGTATCAAAATGGGGTAAAATCGGCCAGGGATATAGGTAACCGTGGAGGAAAACCATCCTATATCTACAATTGCAAATCGCTTTCTGCTGGTCTTGGTCTCGTCGTACTTCGTGCAGCCCGTGCGATAGAGGCGGGGATGTCTGTTGAAGAGATCCTCCCAAAAATTGATACATGGATCTCAAAGTCAAATATCCGTGTCACAATTCCAACATTGAACTATATCATCAAATCGGGGAGAATTAGTAACTTCAAGAGTTTTGTTGCCCGAACCCTGGATTTGAAACCTGTAATTGAAATCGATAAGGAGGGAAAGGCAGAGGTTGTGGGCAAATCTTTATCTGTCAAGGGATCTCACAAGAAGTTGCTTAACATTATTAAGAAAATAGTGAAAGGGGAGGAGATTTGGGAGTATGCTATCACCCATGCCAACAATTCTCCTGTGGCTGAATATTACGCTGCTGAGATGGAAAAGATTACCGGAAAGAAACCTGTTTTTATGGATCATGTCTCTCCCGTGCTCGTTGCCAATGTTGGCCCCGGAGTTGTAGCAGTCTCTTTTATGCTGAAATAATTTGTAATTGATACAATGTACTGGCAAATCGCTCTCGTTATTCTCGCTTTTATGGTCCTGGCCTTTATTGTGGCGTTGCTGATAAAGGACAACTCCATTGTGGATCTTTTCTGGGGGCCTGGTTTTATCATTGTTACAGCCTTTTCACTTTCGATGGCTCCCGACATTGATATCCGCAAAATGGTTGTTGCGCTTCTCATTCTGATCTGGGGTTTGCGTTTGGCTATATATATCTTCCAACGAAACAGACGGAAAGGAGAGGACTTCAGGTACAAGCACTGGCGCGACACCTGGAACTATTTTATTGTCAGGAGTTTTTTTCAGATTTTTCTTCTCCAGGGCCTGTTTATGTATCTCATTTCATATCCCATATGGTACATCAACTATAATCCTGGGAGTGTTCTGTCAACGCTTGATACGATTGGCCTCATTATTTTTGGGATAGGATTTATGTTTGAATCTGTGGGTGACATGCAGTTAGCCTTTTTCAAGCAGGATCCAAAAAACAAGGGAAAACTGATTACCACTGGATTGTGGAAATTCAGCAGGCATCCAAACTATTTTGGCGAAGCCCTTGTTTGGTGGGGGATCTGGTTTTATGCCTTTGGTGTTCCAGGTGGCTGGATGACGGTTATCAGTCCCATTGTCATCACCCTTACTCTTCGGTTTGTTTCCGGAGTCCCGATGCTGGAAAAAAAGCTCAGTGAACACCGTGACTGGGCAGAATATGCGCAGAAGACAGCTCCATTTGTTCCATTTATCAAGTGGTTATAAATTCATTTGGACGCACACAATCACACCGGATCTCCAGACCTAAGTGGTGTTAACAGAGCATTCATTGTTGGAATCATTCTCAACCTTCTCTTTGTCGTCATTGAGTTTGGTTCAGGGTTTTTTCTAAACTCCCTGGCTTTGATCTCTGATGCCGGTCACAATCTTAGTGACGTTGCGAGTTTGGCTCTTGCCATGCTGGCTTTTCGGCTGGCCAAGGTGAAACCAAACCAGACTTTCACCTACGGACTGAGAAAATCTACCATTCTGGTCTCTTTACTTAATGCAGTTATCCTTCTTGTAGTAATTGGTGCTATCGCCTGGGAGAGCATCGTCAGGTTGAAAGAACCACAACAGGTTCAAGGGGATTACATGGCTGTTGTTGCCGGGATAGGGATCATCATCAATGCAGTTACGGCGCTGCTCTTTTTCAAGAGCCGTAAGGATGATTTGAATATTAAAGGAGCGTTTCTACACCTGACTGCGGATGCACTTGTATCGCTGGGAGTAGTTTTTGCTGGTATTGTCATCGGTTTCACTGCGTGGTACTGGCTCGACACGGCAGTAAGTTTTGCGATTGTCATCGTGATCCTGATATCCACGTGGGGTTTACTGCGTGACAGTACTATTCTGGCACTTGATGGCGTTCCTCGCGGGATCAACCTGGAAAAGGTTAAAATTGCGATCCTATCCTCGAAGGAGATCAAAGATATACATCATATTCATGTGTGGGCAATGAGTACTACTGAAAATGCTCTCACCGCCCATATTGTCGTAGCCAACGATTTTCCTCTCTCCGCATTTGAACCATTAAAAGTAGCCACTCAAAAATCATTGCTACTGCAGAATATTCAGCACTCAACCCTGGAGATCGAGCTGGCCGGAGAGCCCTGTAAGTCAAATAGATTCTAGCCTGGAGCGATTACCACTTTTTCAATACGACGGCTAATTCCTCAATCATCAGATCAGAGATATCAAGGTGGGTAACCATTCGGATTTTTTGTGGTCCGATGCTAATGGCAAGGATGCCGGCATCTTTCAACAGGGAAAGAAATCGTTCAGTTGGCATCGTTTCTGAGAGTGTAAAAATGATGATGTTGGTCTCAATGGGAGCAACGTTGCTAACGAAAGGGCATTGGGCGAAAAGGTTACCGATGTGGGTCGCCCGAACATGGTCGTCGGAGAGGCGGGTAATGTGATGATCGAGGGCGTAGATCCCGGCGGCTGCGAGGTATCCCGACTGGCGCATGGCTCCTCCAAACAGTTTTCGCACCCGCCGGGATTGGCGGATGAAGTCAGCGGTGCCAAGCAGGAGAGAGCCAACCGGAGCGCCAAGGCCTTTTGAGAGGCAGATCGAGACGGAATCAAACATCAACCCGGTTTCCAGGGGATCAATGCCAGTTGCAATCATCGCGTTGAAGAAACGGGCTCCATCGAGATGGAGTTTCAGGGATTGCTCACGGCAGAGTAAGCTGATCTTCTTTAGTTCAACCGGATCGTAACAGCTGCCACCACCCCGGTTGGAGGTGTTTTCGGCAACAACAAGTCTGGACACCGGATGGTGGATGTCGTCGGGGTTGATGTTGGCAGCCACCTGTTCGGCTGTGATCCTGCCTCTGTTGCCTGGGAGCAACCTTACTGAATCCCCGGAGTTGAAGGCAATACCTCCACCCTCATATTTATAGACATGGGAATCGGCATCACAGATCACTTCGTCGCCAGGTTGTGTGTGAACCTTGATGGCAATCTGGTTGGTCATGGTCCCGGAAGGACAAAACAATCCGGCTTCCATGCCAAAAATGGCGGCCGCTTTCTCTTCCAGGGCATTAACAGTTGGGTCATCGCTAAAAACATCATCGCCTACCCTGGCCGAAAGCATTGCTTCCAGCATTCCGGGAGTGGGCCGGGTAACGGTATCGCTGCGCAAATCAATCATTGGGTGCTCAATTAATAAATTCTGAGCGATAAAATTACGAAATTTTTACGGAAGAGGCCGGTTGAGATTGAAGGTGTTGGAATACTTTGGTGGGGCGAAAAGCACATTTAAATTATGGTCTTCATTGATTCGTTTGAGGATACATAAACAGGATTACTGTTTAGGGAATATAACCCTGAAATGACTTCCCTGATCTGGTTTGCTGGAAACCGTTATGGACCCGTGATTCAGATCGATCAGTTTTTTTACGATCGACAATCCCAGGCCACTTCCAGTAATATCCTTGGTTTTAGAATTCCTTATCCGGGCAAACTCCTTAAAGAGGTTCCCAATCTCCTCCTCACTGATCCCAATTCCTGTATCTTTCACATCTATAACGACTTCCATGGAATTATGCGTGATGCTTAAAAAAACCTCTCCCCCTTCCACGTTGTACTTTACAGCATTCGACAGCAGATTGTTAAAAATGATCTCCATTTCTGATGAATCGGTATTTATATAGTGTGGGTCGTCTCCGGTAAAATGGATCTTAACAGATTTCTGGATCGCCAATGGCTCCATGGAGTGCATGGCCATCCGTGCAATCTCTGTAATATCAACAGGTGTGATATTTCTCTTTTTCTTCCCGCTCTCTATCCGTGTCAGGTCAAGGAGATCCATGATGAGTCCGCGCATCCCCTTGATCCGTTCGAGGGATCGCGATACCATGATCTGATAGTTTTCAATGTCGTTCCCGGCCTGTTTGTCCTGGATAATCTTCAAGTACCCTTCGATAGCGTTGATGGGAGATTTGAGTTCATGGGAAAGCACCGAAAGAAACTGAAAGCGAACCTGTTTGCCCTGTTCGTTCAGCTTCCTGGTCATTCGTTTAAGGTACAAGTGTTTGGTAATGCTCTCCATAGCGGCTTTCAACTCCTGTGGAGTAAAGGGCTTGGGCACGAAGTTAAAGGCTCCGTTATTGGTTGCTTTCACGGCCAGCTCGAGGGATGCGTAGGAGGTGATCATCATCACCTGGGTGTCATATTCCTGCTGACGGATGTACTCCAGCACTTCGATGCCATAGATTCCAGGAAGCTTGTTGTCGAGCAAAACGATGTCGAACGGTTCCTTATCCAGAATCTCAATGGCCTCCTCTCCGGATCCTGTTTCAACCGTTTCGAACGTGAAGTCGTCATCCATAAATGGAAAACCGACAGTGAAATTCTGAAGAACCCTGGTTACGCCGGTGCGGATGCCAGGCTCATCATCAACGACCAATACTTTCAGGATATTCATGATACATTGTTTTAATGGTCAGACTTTCAGGAGTTTGTTAATCTCACGGTGTAACTGATCGGGCCGGATCCCTTTTTCGATGTATTTGTCGGCTTTGATCCATCGTTTGTCATCCTCCGTCTCGAGGCTGAATTTCATACCACTGACGGCGGTAACGGATGTGACAATAATAACCGGTACATCCGGAAATTTCTGCTTGATCTTGTAGCTCAGAATAAAACCGCTATCCTGGTTCTCCATCATCAGGTCGATGATAGCCAGGTCGGGTTTCATGGTTTCCAGCATCAATTCTCCCTCTTTTTGGGAGGCGGCAGTAACAGGCATGTAGCCGAATCGTTCTACGTGAAACTTAAGCTGTTCCAGTTGGTCAGGGTCGTCATCGACCAGTAATATCGTTTTCATGTGTTAATAATTTTGATATCATCGTTTTTTAAATTCGGGGTATGGTTAGGCGAAAACATGTGCCAACCGTTCCTTTTGATGGTTCTGTATTTGATTCGACGGTAATTTTACCCTTGTGCATCTTCACAATGCCAAAGACGAGCGGTAATCCCAGCCCGGTTCCTTTTCCCAACTCCTTCGTCGTGAAAAACGGGGTGAACACTTTTTCGATATTCTCTGGCGATATTCCAACTCCCGTGTCGGAGATGGAGATTCGGATCTCGTCTGGGGTGTCTCTAAGAAAGATAGTAAGAGTCCCGCCTCCAGACATTGCCTCCACGGCATTTTTCTCAAGGTTGGTAAGCACTTGCATGAATTGGTCCTGATCCACCCATGCTATCGGATCGAGCATCTCTGATTGGAAATTGACGGCAATGTTGTTCATGAGGATCACCGACTGCAGACTTTTTTTACAGAAGGTTTCCATGTTTGTCTCTGTTTTCTTTACCTGGTTCTTCCTGGCGAAGTTGAGCAGCCCGCCAACGATATTTTTACACCGGTTTGTTTGTTCGACGATAAGTTCAAGGTCTTTTCGTTCAGGGTCATTTGGATTGGATTCCTCCAGGAGGATATTGGCGTACATCGTAATCACTCCCAGTGGATTGTTCAGTTCATGCGCAATGCCTGCTGATAACTGACCCATGCTTGCAAGTTTCTCCGATTGTTTGAGAGCCTGCCGGGCATTTGCCAGTTTCTCATTTGACAGGTTAAGTTCCTTTACCGAGAGGTGAAGTTTTTCGATGGTGTAGGGCAGGCACATTTCTATTTCAGCAAGGCCTTCAATAATGGCAATCGCATGTTCGGTGCAGGAGGGATAACCGCAAGCGCCACAATTCAGGTGATCTTCGGGCCTGGTTTTCCCCATCTCCCGCAAAACATCATCAATCTCCTTCTTTGTGGGAAGCGGGAGTCTTCTGTCACGGGGGAAGAATTGTTCGGAGAAGTCCAGGCGCGCGAACTTCCTGACATTTTCTTCCCACTCCAGATGGTTGTGTTGATCCAGTTTCTTTTTGGCATAGTTACTTATTTGAGAACGTCGTGAATATTTCTGGTTGGATTGGCTCATTCCCGGACCCATGATGCATCCTTCACAACTAAGAAGTTCCAGATTGTGTTTCAGGGATCCGCATTCAAATTCCTGTATTGCCTCTTTGTAGTTTTCTCTCCCTTCGGCAACAACAATATTTCCTTTGAAAATATCATCGCTGTTATTTACGGTCTGAAGCATACCCCGGCTCACCGGATAAATGGCTCCTTTACCGGCATGAGGAGGATCAAAATCGGAAGAAATTCCCTGGGTTGGAACAAGTTGATGCTTGCTAAACAGCTTCCTGAGCTCAGCATAGGTAAGTACAGCGTCAACTTCAGTAGATTCAGCTTTTTTTGCAATGCAAGGCCCGATAAAAATTACCCTGGTCTCCGGTCCGTACAGGTCACGGATGATCCGGGTGGTGGCAACCATTGGAGAAGCTACAGGTGCCAGGGAAGGCACCAGGTTGGGATGATAATGTTCGATATAGTAAACAATTGCAGGGCAATCGCTTGATATGATAGGGGGTGATTGTGGGTTATCGAATAATTTGTTGTATTCAAGGGAGACCATATCGGCTCCGAAACCTACCTCCACCACAAAGTCAAACCCAAGCTGGCGAATCATCCCTACCAGCAAGGTGTGGTCGGTGATCTCTGTAAACTCGGCAGGGAAACTCGGTGCGATACAGGCAGCCACCCGCTCTGGTGATCGTAAGAGTTCCTCTGCTTCTTCTATGCAATCCAGATAAATTTTTGCTCCCTGACTGCATACCTTCACACAGTTGCCACAGGCAATGCATCGTTCATTCATTACTTCAGCCTGGCCATTATTGATCCGGATCGCTTTGACCGGACACTCTCTCACACAGGTGAAGCAAACCCTGCAACGGTCTTTCACCGTATATACCAATTGTTTTCTTGCCTGGTAATTCATGGGGTTGAGGGATTACAGGAGTACATCGCGTTGACAATAGGTGGTGTGAAGGAGTTTATGACTTGTCAGACTAAGCGGATTTCCCAGGAAGTTCTGATACAGTTCAAGGACTTCCGGGTTTTTATGTGATACTTTGATAGTTTCTGTCTCATCGATCTGATAGAGTGCCTGCATCCGTTTTGCGATCGACTCTGAATTCTTACGCAACGGCTGACCGCCTCCACCGATACATCCTCCAGGGCAAGCCATCACCTCGATGAAGTGAAGATCATCTCTCCCTTCGCGGATCTCATCCAGGAGCTTTTTTGCATTTGCCAGTCCGTTCACAACGGCTACACCAAGTTGCAAGTCGCCAATCTGGATTTTCGCCTCTTTCCTCCCTCTACAACCTCTGATTTGCTGGATGCGGAACTGCTTCATCTCTTTGTTCGTTACTTTAAAATAGGCTGTTCTCAGCGCAGCCTCCATCACGCCTCCAGAGGCTCCAAACAGCTTTCCGGCTGAACTTCTTATCCCATGTGGTGAATCGGCTGTTTCGGCTTCCAGCTTATCTATCCCGATGCCAAAGAGCCGGATAAAGTCTGCCAGCTCCCGTGTTGTTAACACGGCATCAATGTCTGAAATGCCTTTCTGTGTCATCTCTTCCCGTTGCCCTTCGAACTTTTTGGCTGTGCAAGGCATAATCGCAACCACGTATAAATTTTCAGGTTCGATGCCTGAAATGTCGGCATAGTAGCTTTTTAGTATAGCTCCCAGCATCTGCTGTGGTGATTTGCAACTAGAGAGGTTTGGGAGAAAATCGCAGGCAAACTCTTCGGCATACTTGATCCATCCGGGACAACAAGAGGTAATCAAAGGAAGATCTTCACCTTTCGTGAGTCTCTCAATAAGTTCGGCCGACTCCTCCATGATGGTAAGATCAGCTGCAAATGTGGTATCAAATATCCGGTCAAATCCAATTTTGCGAAGTGCGGCATTCAGTAGTCCGTTCACATCGGTTCCGGCAGCCATGCCAAACTCTTCGGCAAGTGTTATTGAAATGGCCGGTGCATATTGAACCACAACGGTTTTTGAGGGATCATTGATGGCATCCCTGATTTCAGCGAAGTGATTTTTTTCTGAGAGGGCGCCTGTCGGACAAACCATGATACATTGCCCGCAGTTAATACAACTTGAAGTGTTCAACCCTTTGTTAAATGTTGGTCCGATCAGGGTTTGGCTTCCCCGGTTGATGAAGTCGATTGCAGATACTTCCATCACTTCTGAACATACTTTTACGCACCTGCCGCAGAGGATGCATTTAGCCGGGTCACGTACGATGCTGGCGCTTGACAGATCCAGGTGGTGTCTGTTTTTCTCTCCGCTTATCCTGCGTTCGGTGATACAGTGTTCCCGGGCAAGATCCTGCAGGTCGCAGTTGCCATTACGAACGCAATAGAGACAATCATCCGGATGGTTTGAGAGCAGCAGTTCAACAATCGTTTTCCGTGCTTCAATCACTCTGGTGGAGTGTGATTTGATATCCATACCCTGATCTACCGTATAAGAGCAAGCGGTAATCAACTTCCCTGTTTGTTCATTTTCAACCACACACATCCGGCAAGCCCCCGATGGGAGAAAATCCTTCATGTGACAAAGGGTTGGCACACGGATTCCTTCTCTTTCCAGCACATCCAGCAGCAGTTCTCCTTTTGCGGCCTGTACCGGTTTGTTGTTAATAGTTATTGTAAGTTCCATGTTGTATTGACTTAAACGTTTACCGTAATGGCATCGAATTTACAGGCCTCCTCGCACGCACCACAACCGATACATTTATCCTCTACGATGAAGTGCGGTGTTTTTTTTGAGCCAACAATAGCACCTGCCGGACATTTTTTTGTACATACTGTGCACCCGGTACATTTATTCACATCGATAGTGAATGTTCTTAGAGAGGTGCAAACTCCGGCCGGGCATTTCCGTTCGAAGATGTGACTTTCATATTCATGCCTGAACCATTTCAACGTGCTCAATACCGGATTTGGCGCCGAATGTCCCAGACCGCAGAGGGAGGTATCTTTGATCACGGCACTCAATTTCTCCAGTTGCATGATTCCTTTAAATCGTTTGAGTGCATCGTACCGTTCTCCCTGAGCCGGTTTGCAGGTGATACTCTCGAGGATCTCCAGCATCCTTCGTGTTCCTTCCCTGCAGGGGATGCATTTTCCGCAACTTTCACGCTGAATGAAATCCATGAAAAATTTGGCGATATCCACCATGCAGGTATCTTCATCCATCACTACCAGCCCGCCTGATCCCATCATAGCGCCAACCGAGAGGAGTGAGTCGTAATCCACCTCGATTCCCAGGTTGGCTTCCGTAATGCATCCGCCAGAGGGTCCGCCAATCTGAACCGCTTTGAATGCTTTATTTCCCCGGATTCCGCCTGCCATTTCGAAGATGATCTCGCGCAGGGTGGTTCCCATCGGAATTTCAATAAGCCCCGTAAGGGAGACTTTCCCAGATAAGGCAAAGACTTTGGTTCCTTTACTCTTGGCTGTTCCGATGCTGGCAAACCAGTCAGCTCCTTTTTCTATGATTGTTGGAATGTTGGCCAGTGTTTCGACGTTGTTAATGACCGTTGGTTTTCCAAACAATCCACATTCCGTAGGGTAGGGAGGTCGCGGGTTTGGCATCCCCCGTTTGCCTTCAATGCTCTCGATGAGGGCTGTCTCCTCACCACACACAAATGCTCCGGCGCCCATTTTAATTTTGATCTCAAAGCTGAAGTCAAAGCCGGAGATTTGGGCCCCCAGAAATCCGGCTTCCCTGCTTTGTTCAAGTGCAATGCGAAGTCGGGCGATCGCCAGCGGATATTCGGCTCTGATATATACATACGCTTTGGTTGCTCCAATGGCATACCCTGCAATAGCCATGCCTTCAATTAGGCGGTGTGGATCGCCTTCAATTACAGCACGGTCCATAAATGCTCCGGGATCTCCTTCATCGGCATTGCAAACAAGGTATTTCTGGTCAGCATTCTCCCTGGATGCCAGTTTCCATTTCTTTCCCGTAGAAAATCCGCCACCTCCACGCCCCCTGAGGCCGCTTCTTTCAATCAAATCACATACTTCATCCGGTGAATATTCGCGGAGTGACTTCAGTAATGCGTTGTATCCACCACGATTCTGATAGTCCTGAATACTGACCGGGTTGATGATGCCGCAGTTTTGAAGGACCAGCCGCTGCTGCTTTGCAAAGAATGGCAACTCATCCATGTAGCCAACACCTTCCCATTCTTTCATGCCATTCTCCCTGAATTGACCCAGAAGATTTAAAGAAGGTAGTTTTCCAACAAATATCTCGTCCAGAATAACTTCAACCTGATCGGTCTTCACTTTTTCGAAACATACCCTGGTTCGCCCAGGGAGCCTGATATCCATCAGTGGTTCTGACGAGCACAACCCGATGCATCCAACTTCAATAACATTGGCCCGAATACCCTGGTTATCAAGGTATTCATTTACCTTATGTTGAATGGCTTCTGCCCCGGCACCCTGCCCACAGGTCCCTGATCCGATATAAATGTCAGGAAGCATCTCTGTATTCATTGATGATGTTTTTTAAGGAATCTACAGTTACTTTAGCATGGAATGTTTTGTTGACACAAATCACAGGAGCTAATCCACATGCCCCTATACAGGCTACTACTTCAATGCTGAAAAGGCCATCACGGCTTGTCATACCCGCTTTGATTCTAAGTTCTTTCTCCAGGAAATCCAACACAGTTGACGAACCCAGAACATGACAGGCCGTGCCCCGGCAAACCTGGATGTGGTACTTCCCCTTGGGCTCAAACCTGAACTGGTTATAAAATGTGGCTACGCCATATATCCGGCTTGTTGGTACATTCAGGTGTTTCCCCACATGAACAATCGATTCTTCAGAAAGGAACCCGTTATTTTCCTGTATCTCCTGAAGGATTGGAATTAAACTATCTTTTCCTGCATTGGGATAAGTAGAAAGAATTTCGGCATCAGTGGCTTTCATTGGATAGGAATTTGATTATCAGCGAATCAGGATTTCATTAGTTTCGAAATTACCGGGAGCAGGTTATTTGAGTCAACCGGTTTTCTGATAAAGCCTTTCACCGGAACCCAGATGCTTGTGCCATCTTCTGAGAGGTAGTCAACTCCTGCCTCTTCTTTCAGGATGTCTTTGACCAAAAGGACTTGTAACTCTTTGTATTTTCTGTCTTTTCTGAACTCTTTTGCCATCTGTTGGACACTCAGGTTGGTTGTAGTGAGTATGTCGATGGAGGTTTGCATGACAATCGGCATGGATTTGAATTCAGGAGATTCACTGAATGCTTTTGCCAACTCAAACCCTTCATAGTGAGTAGTCATCATTACATCGAGGATAGCAAGATCGGGTTTAACATTGCTGGCAATCTCCAGCGCCTCCGTTTTATTGTATGCCGGATATACAGTATATCCTTCATGCTCAAGGATGGTTTTCAGTACGTTGATCACATCGCTGTCATCGTCGACGATCAGAATTTTTGATTTTGTTTCCATGACTTTTTGTATTTGGGATTATTGTTAATTAATTCACAATGCAAATGTATACCCGGATTGATCCCTATGCAAGGGTAAATCGTGCAACAGTTCAGACAGGTATTTTTACCTGCCTGGGAATGATAACATCAAGTAAATCAGATGAAAACGCTTTCATATTGCATGAAAGCAGGTTCAATATTTGTTTACGAATAAATCGTACACTGTTGATATACAGTGAACTATATATTGAAGATTTTTGAAGATTCTGAGGAAAAGCGAGTTTCTTCCGGGTTACAGGTATTTTCTATGGGTAGATATACCTGGAGGATGCATGTAAATCGGGCGTTGAAAAGGCAATCAGGTCTTTATTAAACCATTTTTTATTGCATACATGACCAGATGGGGGGCATTCTTTGCGCCGGTTTTTTCAAACAGATGCGCTTTGTGTCCATCAACTGTTCGTTGACTTAGGCCGAGTTGTTTTGAGATTTCGGAATTCGAAAGCCCTCTGCATATCAGGTCAAGAACCTCCTGCTCCCGTGAAGTCAAAACAATGTCGGGACGCTTTCTTGGTGGGACGAGAGGTTGGGTTTGCATATTGCTCATGAACTCTTCAGAGAAGTAGTGCTCATCACAGACCACGGCGATGATGGCTTTCTCCAATTCGTCCTGTGTAGTTTTTTTAAGAAGAAATCCGGTGGCACCAACTTCCATCATTTTATTGAAATAGCTGATCTCTTCATGCATGGTAAGGGCAATTATCCGGATGTCAGGGTATTGAGCCGTTACTTTCCGTGTCGCCTCGATGCCGTCCATCACGGGCATTTTAATATCCATCAGGATTACATCGGCTGGTGTTTTCTTGAGTAACTCGAGGAGTTCAAGTCCATTTGCTGCCTCACCCACCACTTTAATCTGATTTATTTCATTCAGGATGGTAAAGAGACCTTTTCTGAAAATGACATGATCGTCTGCTATGATAACCTTGATTATTTCCATGGTTGTTTTGCTATTCGTTTTTCAATTTCACTGAGATGGTCATGAACATCCCTTTTCCTTTGGTAGTATTCAGATCACACGTGCCGTGAATCATCTTTACCTTATTTAATATATTGTATAACCCCAAACCAGATCGGTTCTTCATGGCGGCATCCAGATCAAAACCGGTTCCGTCATCCCGGTAATAGAGAATGATCTGGTTGTCAATGTTTTTCAGGTCGATGAGCACATTTGTGGCTTCGGCGTGGCGTAAGGTATTGTTGATCAGTTCTTTGGTTACCTGAAACAGAATCGATTCTTCAATCCCTCTTTTATTAATTGTATACTGGTCGGTTTGCAAATCAACCTTAAGTGATTTTGCCTGGTTTATAAAACTGCAGAACTCCGTAATTGCTGCAGCCAATCCAAAGTCCTGGAGAACGTTCGGGCGGATTCTATTTGAAATCTCACGGCTGGTTCGGATTGCCATATCAACGAGTTCATTGATGTTTTTAACAGTTTCACTTTTATCGATGTTGATATGATCGCCACGGTTTAGAACGTCAGTATAGAGTTTGATGGTGGAGAGTATCGGCCCGAGATCATCATGGAGATCTGCTGCAAACCGTTGCCGTTCGCTCTCTTCTGTGGATATGATTGCTTTCAGGATCCGCTCTTCTATTTCTTTTCGTTCAGTGATATCGCGTGCAATACTCAAAATTCGTTTTTCTCCGTTGTATTCAATTACCCGACTTTTCATCTCTACCGGCATCACATTGCCATTTCGGGAAACATTTTCGGTTTCGAAGCGATGCTGGCCAAAGTGTTTGATCATGTCCAGGTTTTTTTGAAAATCATCGAGATACTTTTCAGTTCTCAACTCCCGAAAATGTTTCCCGATCAGTTCTTCCCTGGTGTATCCCAGGTTGTCGCAGGTCACCTGATTCGCCTCCAGGATAAATCCATCGAAATCACCGATAAATATCTCATCGCTGGAACTGTTGAAAAAAGTACGGAATTGCTCTTCCGACCGTTCAAGAGCCTCGCGGGCAGAGTTGAGTTGTTTATCTGATTGTTCAATTTGTCGGAGATATTTATATAGATTTTTCTTGGTTAGAAGGTAGATGAAGATCGAAAACAGGATAATTGTAATTACTGCAATGATCACTGCGTTGCGGATGATCCCGGATGTTAATTGACGGGATTCAGCATCGGGATCGATCGCCGCACAGATGTATAATTTAAAATCCGGAATATATTCAAAAGCCACCATTTCGGTTGACTCATCATGATGGGATGAATAGTAAAGCAATCCAGATTGTTTCACGTTGGTTTGTTGGCTCATTTCATCTGGGATCTGTCCACCCTGCATCCATGGATGGATTATCAGTTTGCCCGTTTCATCGAATACAAACACATACCCTGTCTTGCCTATTGTAACATTATTGAGAATATTCCTCAACTCTCCCAGGTCTTTCTCCTGATCTCCTGCATAGAGCATTCCAACGATCCTGCCATCGCTGAAAATTGGTTCATAGGCTGTAATGTACCAGTCGTTGACTACAAAAGCCCGTCCAAAGTAGGTCTTACCCTGTGCCACGGTTTGAACGACAGGGGAATTATTTGGGATAAACGTCCAAAGAGCCCTTTCTCCCATGTCATTTCTGACGTTGGTTGATATCCTGACAAACCCGCTGTCAATTTTCTGGAAGATGGTTGCTGTGCCACCGGTCAGGGAGGTAATGCTGTCGATAAACGATGTATGTCCATTCAGGAGGCTGTTCCCAAGGTACCATAAATTGAGGTTTTCGGTTTGTTTGTCACCTGTGATTTGGTTGGTGACCTCTGTTGGAATATTGCTTGTTGAAATCTTCAGGTCATTTTGGTAGAAAAATGCATGGAGGATTTTCAGATCGCGGGAGACTTTATCGAATTTCAAGCTTCTTTCACGTTCAAACATTCGGGTAATGGTCTTGACCTGCATTTGGAGGTTATTTTCAACGATGCCCTGTATTTCATTGGTAGACATGTGAATACTGACCCAGGTTAGGATAGTGACAGCAATAATAATTCCAAGTAGAATAGGGAAGAAGAGTTTCAGTTTTACAAAAAGTCCAGTAAACCGATTGACCATGAAGTTCGTTTTTGCAAAGGTATGGAAAGTTCGTATTTTCGCTAACTAATCCAACCATCTATGATTAACGACCAATTACTCAACCCAAGGAGCATTGTTGTTGTCGGGGGTTCAAACGACACACAGAAGCCAGGCGGTGCAGTACTCAGGAATTTAATCGAACAGAAATTCAGGGGAGATCTTTTTGTGATCAATCCGAAGGAATCGACTGTGCAGGGAATCCGCAGTTATCAAAACCCATCCCAATTGCCAAATGTAGACCTGGCAATTCTTGCTATTGCAGCAAAATACATCCCCGCAACAGTGGAGTTACTTGCAACTCTCAAAAATACGCGAGCCTTCATTGTTTTATCAGCTGGTTTCAGTGAAGAGAGTGATGCGGGAAGAGTTCTTGAACGCGAACTTGTAGAAACCGTTAATTCGGTGAACGGAGCTTTGGTCGGTCCTAATTGTATAGGGGTACTTACTCCTGATTATGCCGGTGTATTTACAAAGCCAATCCCGGTTCTTGATCCTAAGGGATGCGACTTCATTTCCGGGTCGGGAGCAACTGCCTGTTTTATCATGGAGGCAGGAATTTCTATTGGTCTGACTTTTTCCAGGGTTTTTTCTGTTGGCAACAGTGCACAGATGGGCGTTGAGGAGATCCTTAAATATATGGATGAGACGTTTGATCCTGCGCTGAGCACGAGGACCAAGTTGTTATACATGGAGAATATCTCCAAACCACTAATGCTTCTGAAGCATGCCTCTTCCCTGATCCACAAAGGGTGCCGGATCGCGGCAATCAAAGCCGGGACATCGGAAGCGGGCAGCCGTGCAGCCTCTTCTCATACAGGCGCTCTGGCTAGTCCGGATGTAGCAGTGGATGCGCTCTTCCGAAAAGCGGGTATCATACGATGCCATGGTCGTGATGAGTTGATCAACGTAGCCTCGATTTTTCAATATCCTGTTTTGAAAGGTAAAAATATCGCAATCATTACACATGCCGGAGGACCTGCAGTAATGCTCACAGATGCGCTCTCCAAGGGAGGGATGTCAGTTCCAAGGTTAGAAGGGGAGGCTGCCGATGAACTTCTCGGAAAACTTTTTCCCGGATCATCGGTTGCGAATCCGATTGATTTTCTGGCTACCGGAAATGCTGAGCAACTTGGAATAATCATTGATTATGTGGAAAACCGGTTTGATGATATCGACGGGATGGCAGTCATCTTCGGAACTCCCGGGCTTTCACGGGTTTTTCCCGAGTATCGTATACTGGATGAGAAGATGAAACAATGCAATAAACCGATCTTCCCAATCCTGCCATCGATCCTAACGGCGGAAGAGGAGATTAGTGAGTTTATCGGGAAGGGGCATACTTATTTTCCGAAAGAGGTCAATTTTGGAAATGCACTCTCAATGGTTATGCAAACACCTCCTCCTTCTAACCTTGATCCTGACCTCCCCGAAGTTGATGCAAAAGCTATCAGGGAAATTATTGACAGTGCACAACCCGGGTATATCTCACCGGAGGCGATCCAGGGACTACTGGATGCCTGCGGGATCCCCCGAGCCGGTGAAGCGGTGGTGACTACCATTGAAGATGCAAAACTGGCAACAACAACACTCGGATTGCCTGTTGTGATGAAAGTTGTGGGACCCCTCCACAAATCGGATGTTGGCGGTGTTGTTCTGAATGTAGGAGATGAGGCTACTCTGGTGAATGAGTTTCAGCGGATGATGCAAATTCCTGAGACGACGGGTATTTTACTTCAACCAATGCTTTCAGGGATTGAACTCTTTCTTGGAGCCAAATTTGAACAAAACTACGGACACCTGATCTTATGCGGATTGGGTGGGATTTTCATCGAGGTTCTCAAAGATACTGCTGCAGGCATCAGTCCTCTTGATAAGCAGGAGGCCCTTGCAATGATTCAGAGACTGAAGAGTTATAAAATCATCCAGGGAGTTCGAGGACAAAAGGGGGTCAATGAAGAGAAATTTGCTGATATCATGTTGCGCCTGTCATCATTACTTACTATCGCTCCCGAAATCATAGAGCTTGATTTCAACCCTTTGCTTGGCAGCGGGGACACAATTGTGGCGGTGGATGCCAGGGTGAGGATTGAAAAGGCGGCAAATTAGGAAATTAGGAAATTAGGAAATTAGATAGTGATCTCGAAGCCCAGTTGTTTCAGGAAGTAGAGGACGATTACCGGCTTCATAGCGATGGTGAAGATCAGTCCGAACAGCGCTCCCCACAGGTGGGCGTCATGTCCGATGTTGTCTTTCGCCCGACGACTCATCCAATATTCATAGCCTACATAGAGTACGCCAAAGAGAATGGCAGGGATTCCAATTGGGATAAGGAAAAGGTAAATTTTATTAAGTGGTGCAATGAGAATGCTTGAAAACAGGATTGCAGAGACCGCTCCGGAAGCGCCTACAGAACTGTAGAAAACATCATTTTTATGCTTCCCGAAGGAAGGGATTACGGAGAGCAGCAGGGCCCCAACATAAAGCAACAGGAAATAGAGGATGTATTTGCTGCCGAAATAGAACCTATAAGCATTCTCAACAAACTTGCCGAATGAGTAAAACACAAACATGTTGATGAACAGATGAACCCAGCCGGCATGCAGGAATCCATACGTAAAAAACCGGTACCACTGCCCGCTGTGTTTGACATCATAAGGATTAAACTTGCACCGGTTAAAAAGGATCTCGTTGTTGAATCCAAGGACGGAAAACAGAACGGTTATAGCAATTATGGCAATTGTAATCTCCATGTCAGGCCCTGATTTTCAGATAATTATTCAGGAATATCAGTTTTTGGTGTTTCTTTGGTATAATCGATTTCAGAACCAAGAACACTGTGAGGGATCATATACACCGCAAAAAGGACCACAGCAGCTACAATTGCCCATGTTTTCTTTTCTTTGTTCCAGATCTGGTAGATGAGGGCGACAAGCCAGAAAATAAAAGCAAGCAGCGATTTATTATCGGTGAGGTCATGTCCGAATGGCCATCCTGTCCAATAGGCATCAAATGCATATTTTTGGATTACGGGTCCGAGTGTCATTCCACCAACAGCCAGGAAAATGAGGGTGAGCCAGGTATAGAGATAGGTGTATTTTAACTTGAAAATTACTTCGAAGGCTGTCCTGGTGCTGAAAAGCATTGCCAGGAAGATTGTGATGATATGTGAAAAAAGAACACCTCGCGGCACAAACCCTTTGAAACGGATGACGGCTGGCTCTTCATTCAATAGGTAAGAATTACCATTCTTCATGAGATTTACATGGTACATCACTTTACCGGCCATCTCCTGATGGGGGATGTAGCCGATCAGCTTTTCACCCTGACGCTCCATCGACGTTGTACTCCAATCATCATGGCTTTTGTATCTTTTTAGTTTCAACTCTCCCGTTACATCCGGATCAGAAATTGTGAGTTCAATGGGTGCATCATCACTTCCGTCGTATGTGCGGATTAGTTTGTATTTATAGGTTGTACCATCAATGACTGCTTTCCCACGGATTTCATAAGTTGGGCCTGTAGTTCGCTGATAGTAGCCGGCAGCTACAGTGATGAAAAAAGCGAGTACCCAGAGGAGGAAAGATTTCAATTTTGGTTTCATGTCTCAGATTTAGATAGGTAGATGATTTTCTGTTTGCAAATGTAATCAATTCCCAATTTCATTGGCAATGATCTCGTACATCTTCTGATGGATTTTTGTCCGGATGTTCATCTTCGAGATTTTTGAATTGGCGGCATTCGGGCATATCCTGTTTGAAAGAAATATATAGACCAGATCCCTGTCGGAGTCGGCCCAGATATAGGTGCCGGTAAATCCGGAGTGCCCAAAACTGGAAGGAGTTGCAGCCTCACATGTTGGCCCTAACGGATCGTATTCGGGCAATGGTTTGTCGAATCCCATTCCCCTGCGGCTCTCTTTTCCGGGAAACTGTTTCCTGGTAAACTCACGGATCGTAGAGGGGAGGAGGTATTGCTTGCCTCCATATTCACCATTGCTGAGCAGCATCTGAAGAATTACTGCCAGGTCAAAGGCATCGCTGAAAAGTCCGGCATGACCTGAAAATCCTCCGAGCATAGCTGCCCCGGGATCATGAACATCTCCCCTGATAAGCTGCTTCCTGAAAACTGAATCGTACTCCGTTGGCATGATCCGTTCGATGGGGAATTTGGCACTTGGATTAAATCCCAGTGTAGTGAGTCCAAGTGGTTTATAGAAGGTCTTGTCGAGATACGCAGGGAGAGTCATACCGGTTTTCCGTTCAATCAATTTTTGAAGAAGGTAAAAGCCAAGATCACTGTATTTGTACTTTTTATTCTTCCTTAGTTTTGAATGAATGATCCAGGAGTAGATACTGTCGGTGTAATTCCGTTTCATGTAAAGATTTTCGGCTACCTTGATTGGGTGAAGAGGGGAATAGAGTGTGTCGTATATTTCCAGATCAGCCAGGGTGTCATTCAAGGTCAGCAAATAGAAGGGAATCCAGGCCTGAAGCCCTGCCTGGTGTGTCATCACCTCCCTGATGGTGATTTTCTCCTTATCAGTAGCCCTGAGTTCGGGAAGGTAGGAGGAGAGGGGATCGTCGGGATGGAAAACTCCCTCCTCATAAAGTTTCATCATGGCGAGTGTCGTAGCTGCAACTTTGGTGAGTGAAGCAATATCGTAGAGGTCGGTTCGGGTCACAGCTACTGGATCCTCATAAGTTGGATTTCCGAATGCCTTGTAATAGAATATTTTACCTTCCCTGGCGAAAAGTACCTGGCAGCCAGGGTATGCAGCGGAGTCGATGCCATTGATGATCAGGCTATCGATAGGTGCAAGTTTCCAGGAAGGGATTCCAACCTCTTCGGGTAATGCGAATTCAAGTCTGGATTTACCGAATTTCACTCCGGAACCTATTGCAAATCCTCCGGTTGTAACCGGCAACTCGCCTTGGGCAGAGACGCCACCGAAAATGACCTCTGCAGCGACCTCTTCTGCTTCTGGCTGATCCTGATAAGTAAGTATGATTGCTTCAAGATCGGGCATGTTTTCAATGGATTGCATCAGGTAAGGGTTTCCGAAGACTGTAAGAATAGTTCGCTTCTTTCGGCTCATGTTTTCGATGAATTCAAATACCTGTTCGGGGTTTCCAAACTTTTGGGCCGGGTAAAGCTTGTTTCGGTGGAGGCCAATAATTAACAGGTTGTATGGGGCCAATTGTTGCTCAAGGTTTATAAACTCTTCGGGTGATGCCTGTTTAGAGATCTGGAAATGTGTCGCTGGAGCGAACCAGTTCAACGACTCCTGGAAAGGGGTGAGTTGGTCCTCGCCAATAGAGATTGTAGCGATCTGGCGTCGTTGGAGAAGGCCAAGCGGCAGGAGGTTGTTCTCATTTTTAACAACTGTGACGGCAGATTTGTAAATCTTGTTTGTGATGCACTTCGAGGATGAAGGATTGAGATCGGGTGTAAGGTTCTCCAGCTTTACCGGTTGATAGAAATCGAGTCCCATGTCGAATTTGAGCCTGAGAATCTTGAGGCATCGCTCGGTGATGATAGTTTGTGCGATGATCCCATCATCCACTGCTTTGCGGATTGTATTTATAGCCTTGGAGACATCCTGGGGAAGCAGGAGGATGTCGTTGCCTGCCAGAAGCGCTTTCACTTCGATTTCTCCGGGAGGGAAGAATTTGGTCACTCCACTCATGTCAAGGGCGTCCGTGATGACAACGCCCTGAAAATCCAGCTTCTTTTTTAAAAGATCTGTTATAATTCGAGGTGAGAGGGTAGAGGCAAGGTTTGAAGTGGTGTCATACATTGGCATGTAGAGATGAGCTATCATGATGCCGTTGATCTGGTTCCCGATTGCCTCCCTGAAAGGGTATAACTCCACCGACTCCATCCGTTCAGCCGGGTGGCTGATAACCGGAAGGTCCATATGGGAGTCGGTGTCGGTATCACCGTGGCCCGGAAAGTGTTTTGCCGTAGCAACAATGCCATTGTCCTGCAATCCTTTCACGTAGCTTACCCCTTTCCGGGCCACGGTGATGGGATTTTCACCGAACGACCTGAAATTGATCACCGGATTCTTCGGATTATTGTTCACATCCACTACTGGCGCCAGGTTCATGTGTATGCCCATCCTCCGGCAATCATGTGCTATCGCAGCAGCCATATCATACGTAAGAGAATCATTCACAGAAGCTCCAAGGGTCATCTGAAAGGGGAAATCGTGGACGCTGTCCAGCCTCATCCCCAACCCCCATTCGGCATCGATGGCAACCAACAGAGGGGTTTTGGCAGTTTGCTGCCAGCTATTTGTAAGGGTTGCCTGTGCAACCGGACTTCCCTGGAAAAAACAGACTCCGCCGATGTTATAATTCCGGATGAGCCCGGCCATACTGTCGTTATAGGATTGATTTCGGTTGGAGTAAGCTCTTACAACCAAAAGCTGTGCAATTTGCTGGTTTAGCGTAAGGGAATGGAAGACAGAGTCGGCCCACTTCTCTTTCCGGATCTTTTTGTAGTCCAGCGATTGATCCGGCATGCTGGAACTGATCTCCTGGTATAATCCCAGAAAAAGTAGAATGATAATGATTACGATTTTCATGAGTGGTGTCGCTTGACATGCAACGATACAAAAATAGCGTTTTAAATCTTATCCATTTTTATTAACACCAGGTCGACCGAAAAAATCAAAAGGGCTATCTTTGGCTCGAAAGGATTATCCCATATTAAATATATCATTTTCAATGTTATCAACCACCGATTTATCAAAAATTGCTTCGCAGGTTTGCAGGGACATCATCCGCATGGTCCATGGTGCCAGCTCAGGCCATCCCGGCGGATCCCTTGGAGCAGCCGACTTTCTGGTAGCCCTCTATTTTGCTTGCATGAAGCCCGATCCCAATAAATTTACCATGGATGGAACGGATGAGGATATCTTTTTCCTTTCCAACGGGCACATCTCTCCTGCATGGTACAGTGTTCTGGCACGGTATGGTTTCTTTACGCTTACCGAACTTGGGACATTCAGAAAGCTGGATTCCAGGTTGCAGGGACACCCGTCAGTTCTGGATGAGACCCCTGGCGTGCGCATGGCATCAGGTTCCCTCGGGCAAGGTTTATCGGTTGCACTGGGTGCAGCCACCAGTAAGAAACTCAATGGAGACCCCAAAATTGTATATGTGCTTATGGGGGATGGCGAACTACAGGAGGGTCAGAATTGGGAAGCGCTGATGTATGGAGCTGCCAAAGGAGTTGATAACATCATCGCCACCATTGATTACAACCAAAAACAGATCGACGGCCCGGTAGAAAACGTTCTCTCTCTGGGAAACCTCAGAGCCAAACTGGAGGCATTCGGTTGGCTGGTTCTGGAGATGAACGGGAATGATATGGCTGAAATCCTGGATCAGTTAACGGTTGCAAAACAACAATTAAACCAGGGAAAACCCGTTATTATCATCATGCACACGAAGATGGGCTTTGGTGTCGATTTCATGCTCGATAATCATGAATGGCATGGTGTGCCTCCAAATGACGAACAGGCTGAAAAGGCTCTGGCACAGCTGGAGGAGACGATGGGAGACTATTAGGAATTACGAATTAGGAATTACGAATTACGAATGACAAATAGGCTTGTCACGGTCCTTTTTCTCCTTTTTTTTAGTGTAAATGCAGGCATTGCCCAGTCACAAGCTGCCAAGGAGAGGGATACTCCCAAGCCTTTGACCCGGGTTCTGTTTGTATTTGATGCATCAGGAAGTATGGCCGATTACTGGCAAAGTGATACGAAGTACAGGATTGCTGTCAACGTTCTTTCCGGGATCCTCGACAGCCTTAAGGGAAACAACAAGCTGGAGGTAGGGTTACGGGTTTACGGTCCGCAACGAAGTTCAGGCCCCGATTGTGAGTCGTCTTATATGATGGTTCCATTTGGAACGGATAATTTTCAGACCATCAAGTCGGTCCTTCAGAGGTTAAGCCCTGGGGGCACAACGCCCATTGCCTATTCACTTGAACAAACGGTTTCAGATTTTTCAGCTTGCGTCAATTGCAGAAATGTTGTCATCCTCATTACTGATGGGCTGGAAGCCTGTGGAGGAGACCCTTGTCAGGTTTCAATGAGACTGCAGGCATCAGGAATTTTTCTGAGACCTTTTATTGTTGGGATTGGAGAGAACATGCAACCCCAGTTCAATTGCATGGGGAATTATTACAACGCCGCCAACGAAAATGAGTACCGTCGCGCTCTGGAAACCATTGTTGCCACAACACTTAAAGAGGCTTCAGCCCAGATAAACTTACTGGACAGGTTTGGGAAACCGACTCAGACTGATATCCACACAACGCTCTACGATCATGTTACAGGTACTGTCAAATATAGTTTTATTCATACATTGAGTAGCGATGGCCTCCCCGATACGTTAAAACTGGATCCCCTGGTAACCTATGATGTGGTTGTTCAAACGATCCCTCCGCTTCGAAAAGAGGCAGTTTGGATCGAGCCGGGAAAACATATTGTTATCGAGTTTGATGCCCGCCAGGGGTTCCTCCGTTTTATCCAGGAAGGAGAACGGGTAGTCCCTTGCATCATTCGCCGCAGCGGTACTGGCGATGCGATTCATGTCCAATCGAGTAACCTTCCGGAGAGATATCTGGCAGGAAGTTATGATGTTACGGTGTTGACGATGCCCCGGATGAACTTTAATCATGTGGAGATTGGCCCAGATGGCTTTACTCAACTAAGAATCCCCGCTTCTGGAACTGTCACACTAAAACAAAAGATGCCGATAGCAGGATCATTATATATGGAGATGGATGAAGCCAGCGAGAAGAGAGAAGAGCTTTTATGGGTTGATCAGCTTAAACCTGATCAATTAGAGGAGACGAGGCAACTTCAGCCAGGGAGATATGTTGCAGTTTATCGTTTGAAGTCATCCACAAGGCAGGAGGATACAGTGGTGAAACGGTTTAATGTGGAAGCGGGCAAGAGTATTGAGGCTGAGTTGTAAGACAATTGCAAATGTAAAATGTTAGATATGATGAATAGTTACATGAATTTTGGTTCCAAAGACACCCGCTCCGGTTTTGGAGAGGCGCTTGTGGAGCTTGGAAGAGAGAATCCGAACATTGTTGCCCTTTGTGCTGACCTTGTCGGATCGTTAAAAATGAATGAGTTTGCGAAAGAGTTTCCGGAGAGGTTTTTTGAGGTAGGAATTGCAGAGGCTAATATGATCGGGCTCGCAGCCGGCATGACAATCGGAGGGAAGATCCCCTTTACCGGCACCTTTGCCAATTTTGCCACCGCCAGGGTGTATGACCAGGTCAGGCAATCGGTAGCATATTCAAGGAAGAATGTAAAGATTTGCGCATCCCATGCCGGAGTGACTTTAGGTGAAGATGGAGCCACGCATCAAAGTCTGGAAGACATCGGGATGATGAGAATGCTCCCCTATATGACGGTAATCAATCCCTGCGATTTTAACCAAACGAAGGCTGCCACCAAAGCCATTGCGGCACATGTTGGGCCAGTCTACCTGCGGTTCGGTCGTCCCAAAGTTCCGAACTTTACTCCATCTGACCAGGAGTTCATCATCGGGAAAGCGCTGATGCTCCAGGAGGGGAGCGACGTTACGATCGTTGCTACCGGACACCTTGTTTGGAAAGCGCTGGAGGCAGCAAAAATCCTTGCCGATGAAGGCATTCGGGCCGAAGTTGTCAACATCCATACCATCAAACCCCTCGACGACGAAGCGGTTTTGGCATCCGTGAAGAAAACAGGTTGTGTTGTTTCGGCCGAAGAGCACATGCGCAATGGTGGCCTGGGCGACAGTGTTGCACAACTTCTCATGCTGCATCATCCGGTCCCGATGGAGATGGTAGCAGTAAACGATAAATTTGGAGAGAGCGGAAAACCGGAAGAACTTCTGAGCCGATACGGGCTTGATACGCCCGATATCCTAAATGCAGTGCACAAGGTACTCTCCCGGAAAGTTGATTCGAGATAAATCTTCCAACAATAAAAGTTAGTTAATGTTTTTTCTGTTCGTGGGGAGTCAGCAAAACCGGAATATCCTTATCCACATATAGAGGAACGGTTTCAATGGTTACATTGCTGGTATCCAACCCAAGCGCCCTTACTTCACTGATGCCGAATTTCTTGAAAACGGCATACAGATCCATGATAAACTGTTCCCTAGGCGGGAAATCGAAGTCGTAGTTCTGAATCCGGTCAATGACGATAAACCGGAAGTCGCTCATGACGTGGAACTTTCTGAGGGATTCATATTTACTCACCAGGTCGATTTCATTATTACGGCTCATCTCTTCAATCACCTGATGGAAGAAAAGGTTTACACGAGGCTGCACTTTGAATCCAATCTTGAAATCAACCTTGATCATGATATCGGGGATCAGATGCGTGATCTTGTATTCAAGCACATGTGGTTCATCGAGGATGTCGACATGCAACAACCAATATACATCAGCTCGCTTTGGTTGCTTGTTCAGCATTGAATAGATAATCTTTGTCTCTACATCGCTGGTTTTATTGGCTTTTGTGAGAAAAACCAGGTGTGTGGCACATTTTGCGATCGACTCATCTGCATGAAGTTCCGTAATGATTTCAGCATAGTTTTCGACCTTGGCAAATTCGATGAAGGAGTTTTTAATTTTCCTTCCGCTGAACCAGACATACATCACCACAAATAACAAGCTGCCAAGCATAAAGGTGAACCACCCGCCGTAGATGAACTTATTGAGGTTTGCAACCAGGAAAGCTCCTTCAATAAAGAGGTACACTGCCAGGAAGAGACCGATCAGGTAAACCGGGACCTTTTTGTGGTATAGGTAAATACTCAGCAACAACGTAGTCATCAGCATCGTAATATTGATCGTAAGTCCGTATGCCGCCTCCATGTTGGCTGATTTCTGAAAGAAGAAAACTACGAAGACACAACAGAAGTAAAGGATCCAGTTGATACTGGAAATATACATTTGTCCTTTGATATTTGTAGGGTAGTTGATTTTTATTTTGGGCCAGAAATTCAAAGAGATCGCTTCACTGATCAGGGTGAAAGAGCCGGTGATCATTGCCTGGCTTGCAATGACGGCTGCAACAGTGGCAATGCCGATGCCGAACATCAAGAACCAGGGTGGCATGATAGCAAAGAAGGGGTTGGTCCATTCGTTCACGGTGTCGACATTGATTAGGATCCAGGCTCCTTGTCCGAAGTAGTTCAGCAAGAGAGTAGTCTTTACATATGTCCAGGATATCCGGATATTTTTCAGGCCACAATGGCCGAGGTCGGAATAGAGTGCGTCGGCACCTGTAGTGCAAAGGAACACAGCCCCCAGCAAAAGAAACCCTTCGGGGAAATGTGTCAGGAAATAGTATCCATAGTAAGGATTAAGTGCCTTGAGGATTATGGGATACTGAACAATCTGAATTAACCCCAGGGTCCCCAGCATGGTGAACCAAACCAGCATGATAGGCCCAAAGGAATTGCCAACTACTTTGGTGCCGTATTTCTGGATAAAAAACAGTAATGTGATGATAATCAGCGCAATAGGTACAACTGGAATCCGTGGATTGATAATATTCAGCCCCTCCACTGCCGAAACGATAGTAATTGCAGGAGTAATGACACCATCAGATAAAAGGGTGCAACCACCAATCATGGCAAAGAGAAACGCCCATTTCGCCCGTTTTCGGATGAGGGCAAACAGCGCGAAAATACCTCCCTCCCCTTTGTTGTCGGCCCGCAAAGTAATGGTGATATATTTAATGGTAGTTTGAAGGGTCAAGGTCCATACGACCAGAGAGAGCCCCCCCAGGATGAACATCTCGGAGATTGTATCGGCACCATGAATGATTGCCCGCATCACATAAAGGGGAGAGGTTCCGATATCTCCGTAGATAATTCCAAGGGTAATGAGTACACCGGCAGTGGAGGCACCGGTGATTCTGCTTTTATGACCCGAGCGGCTCATGCTGATTTTCTGACTTTTCTATTCCGCAGGTATTTCTTTATTCCGGCAACGATCATGGGAACAATTGACACAAAGATAATCCCTAAAATCGCAATGGTGAAATTATTTTTTATCAGTGGGATATTGCCAAAGAAATAGCCGGCGAGTGTAAAGAGTGTCACCCATAGGATGTTCCCAAGAATGCTGAACGAGACAAACCGGATGTAATGCATCGTTCCTACGCCGGCTACGAAAGGAGCGAACGTGCGGATAATGGGCATGAACCGAGCGATGATGATCGTGATCCTCCCGTGTTTCTGGTAAAATTTATGGGTTTGATCCAGATATTCCCGCTTGATCAGCCTGTAATTCTTTTCGTAAACCTTGTGTCCCAGAGTCTTTCCAATGAAATAATTGGTGTTGTCGCCAAGAAATGCCGCGGAGATGAGTAAGGGGATGATCGCCCAAACGCTCAGTGGATTACCATCCATCGCAGCAATCGTACCTGCAGCAAACAGCAGCGAATCGCCAGGCAGAAACGGGGTGACCACAAAACCGGTCTCCATAAAGATGATAGTAAAAAGGATCAGGTAGGTCCAGGTCTGGTAATCGGTGACGATTTGCAGCAGGTGCTTGTCAATGTGGAGGATAAAGTCAACCAGGCACTTTAGAAGATCCAGCATGCTTTTCGGTTTTGTATGGGCGCAAAGTTAAACTTTTTTATCTCCCTTGCAGATCCTTTTGGGTTTCCGGAAAACGAAATATAATCTTCAGAAGCATTGGGGTGATCATTGTTGTTATCAGGGCAATTAACACCAGAATTGAGAATAAATTTAAGTCGATCAGATTTTTATTCAGGGCAATATTGGCAATGACTAGTGCCATTGCTCCACCCGCATTGATACCTGTCCCAAGAGTAAAGGCATCTCTTGAGCTCATGCCTGAGAGTTTGCCGCCGAGGAATCCTCCCAATAGTTTACTCGCGAAGACGGCACCCAGAAGGATTAACAAAAGCACGTAGTCATCCAGTGCCACAAGGCTAAAAGAGGCACCCATTGCTGCGAAAAATATAGGACTGAGGAATCCGGAGGTGATCCCTGATGCAGCTTCTTTAACACGTTTGAAATCGTTTCTCGATACAAAAGCTCTTGGAATCAAAATGGTTCCGAAAAACGCTCCGATCATGAAATACATGCCCAGGAGTTCTGAGAGGCTGGCAAAAACAAGGATGAACAACATGACAAGGGCAAACATCGACTCCTTTCCCTTTAGTAAAAGGAGTAACCGATCCAGTTGATCTGTAAGGAAGTCGAGTTTCTTTGAGGCGAATTTTATCACATGATACGCCGTATATAAAAGAGCGATCAGAAGGATTAGTTTCAGGATCGTGATGACGACGGAGACGGAGAATTCATTGATTGAATCAGCCTCTCCTTGAAAATCAAGCAAAACTCCAAGGATCAGGAGAGATACGATATCATTGAAAATGGCTACAGAGATTATCTGTTTCCCAACATATGACTGAATCTTTCCAAGGTCCATTAAGATCCGGATTATCACAGGAAGAGCAGTGATAGATAAACAGAGCCCGATAAACAGAGCAATAAATGGCGAATAACCCATGAAATACCCGATCGAAACGCCGCTGGCAAAAGGGATCGAAAACCCGAAAATTGCGAGCCAGATATTTTTTGGTTTGAAGGACACACGAATCTCTTCAGGAGAGATCTCCATTCCTGCGAGTATGATCAGTAAGAATACTGCAAGATCTGAAATGACGTTAAGTTCCTGGGAGAAGGTTACCAGATTTAATACTGAAGGTCCCAGTAATACACCGGCCAATACTTCCCCAACCATGGCAGGAACACCTGTTCGTTCAAAAAGTTCACCCAGCACCCTGGCCGATAACAACAGTAATAGCAGTGTTACAATTAAAGGCAACTGGAGGTGAGCCACGGGTGGCATAGAAGAGATATAGGGAACTGATACAAAAGTAAATAAAAACTCATCAACTCCCTGCTCGCAATCACCACCATTTTCGAATATCTTTGCCGGACAATAAAACCAATTACAAAGATTTGCTGACCGAGCCAATTACAATTCTGTGGACACAGACCACCATTCTTGAGATTTTCGCGATCCTTTGTGGTCTATCCAGTGTATGGTTCATGAAAAAAGAGAATATTCTTGTATATCCTCTTGGAATCATCAACGTTTTAATCTATGTCTACATTTGCCATACATCAAGGTTATACGCTTACGCCGGGATAAATGTATTTTATGCCATAATGAGTTTGTATGGCTGGTATAACTGGTTGCGAAAAAATAAGCAGGATGAACGTATCCAGATTACAAAATTGACACGAAAGGAAATTTTAGTCTATACTTGCCTCATTATCGGTTTCTTTTTTCTGTTTAGGTTTCTGCTCCAGAATTATACAGACAGTGAGATCCCTTCATGGGACGCATTAACAACAGCGATGTATATTATCGCCATGTGGTTGCTCGCCCAGAAGAAGGCTGAACACTGGCTTCTTTGGATCATCGGCGATGTAATTTCAATTGGAATGTTCGCATGGCTGAATCTTTACTTCAGCTCTTTTCAATTTCTGGTGTTCACTGTGATTGCTGTTTTTGGGTTTATAGAGTGGAGAGGGAAGATCGAGGGACGAGAGACGAGGGACGAAAGATGATTATAAGAATTGCGATAACGGGACCTGAATCAACAGGCAAGTCGATGCTAGCCAGGAAGTTGGCGGGTCATTACAAGACGATCTGGGTGCCTGAATATGCCAGAGAGTATATCGATCAACTGGCATCACCTTATTCAGAAAAGGATATCCTAGCCATTGCCAAGGGACAGCTGGAACGGGAGAAGGAGGCTGAGTTGGCGCTGAAAAACAGTTATCGACATGAACCATTCCTGTTTTGCGATACCGAGTTTCTTGTTACAAAAATCTGGAGTGAAGTAAAGTTCGGTCGTTGTGATCCCTGGATTTTGAATCAACTCGAAACGCACGTATACGATCTTTTCTTGTTATGCAATATTGATATACCCTGGGAATATGATCCTCAACGTGAGCATCCTGAAATGAGAGAACAACTATTCAATCTCTATTACGAAGAGTTACTTGAACGGAACCTGAATTTCAGGGTAGTATCATGCTTGGGGGAAGAGCGACTGAAGAATGCAATAAAGTTCATCGATTCCTGTTTTAGTTGATGACCGGATGCCGGATGCCGGATGCCGGATAATTCGTAATTCCTTATTCGTATTTCTTAATTTTGTTCAATGTCTCCCTCTCCGTTAAATATCCTTTTTCTTCCCCGCTGGTATCCTCACCGGTATGATCCGATGCCGGGGTTGTTTATTCAGCGACAGGCTGAGGCGCTGGCAGTCAGCAACCATGTGGTGGTCCTCTATGTTCATCCCGATCCAACTTGTCCAAGTGAGTTTGAGATTGATTATTCGGAAGAGCATGGAGTTCTTGCAATAAGAGTCTATTTCAAAATCCCGGAAATTGCTCTGCCTGGCATTTTCCAGTTCACGAACATGATAAACTATTACCGGGCCCACATACGGGGGCTGGAGGTTGTCGGCGATTTTATTCCAGATATCATACATTCACATATTCTTACCCGTGAAGCGCTTATCGGGCATCTCCTGAGCCGCCGGTATCGTGTCCCTCATGTGATCTCAGAACACTGGTCGAGGTACTTCCCTCAGAATTGTTCATTTAAGGGACAAATCAGGAAGATGGCGACACGTTATGTCGTTGCCAGAGCAGCTGCTGTGATAGCGGTTTCAGAGGTGTTGAAAAACGCTATGATTTCATGCCATCTGATGAACAAGAACTATTTTGTTGTTCCGAATGTGGTAGTTTCTCCTTTATTGACAGTAATGCCGCAGGAGAGGCCTAACAACAGAAAGAGTTTCATCCATGTATCCTGTTTTGATGACCGGGCTAAAAATATTTCCGGGCTTCTTCAAGCGATCCACAAACTCTCAGCACAAAGGTCTGATTTTAAGTGCCTGCTGGTTGGAGAGGGCCCCGACCTGGAGAGAATGAAGCAACTGGCTCAAGATTTGGGATTGAAAGAGGAAACAGTTAGTTTTCTTGGTCTTAAAGGAGAGGAAGAACTTGCAAGACTTTATGAAGGTGCCGACTTTGCTGTTCTCCCGAGTCGTTATGAGACTTTTGGAACCGTTATTGTTGAGAGCCTGGCATGCGGAACCCCGGTGGTTTCAACGGCAGTTGGAATTGCTCCGGAGGTAATCAACGACCGAAATGGAATGATCATTACACCCGATGATACAGATGTCCTTGTTGAAACTATCGATAGGATGCTGGATCAAAGCAGCACATTCAACCGTAGTACCATCCGGGATGAGATCATCGGTAGGTTTACTCCAATGGCGGTAAGCACCCAACTCATAGCAATCTATTCAACTATCTTGGGCGATGTTTAAGAAAATTATCGGAACGATTTTTACCCGGTTTCTGGCAGCTCTCTTCATGCTGACCATCGTGGTGCTAAATGCCCGCTTTCTTGGTGCCGAAAAGGTTGGTGTGATCAGTTTGATTATCCTGGCCGTAACGATAGTTCAAATGGTAAACAACTTCATTGGCGGTGCGGCGCTTGTATACCTGGTTCCCCGAATCCCAATGTTAAAACTTTTTGTTCCTTCCTATATCTGGGGAGTGACAGCTTCATTGCTCTGTTCTGTCGTGCTTTATCTCACAAACTCCATACCTGAGGGTTTCTTTGTTCATGTGATGGTCCTCTCTACACTGCATTCCCTCTTTGCCGTCAATACTATGATTCTGCTTGGTCAGGAACGGATCAGGGCGATAAATGTTCTTACTATTGCCCAGATTACTTCCCTGATTGCCAGCCTGCTGATATTTTTCATTTTTACCTCCAACAGAGAGGTGATGGTCTATGTATATTCTATGTATGTTTCGTATATCATCATGTTCATTGGGAGCTTTACCCTGATTACATCACGGTTAAAACGGGGAGATCTAAACGGTATGAAACAAGTGATCAAAGAGATTCTTGCTTTTGGAAGCTGGGCCCAGGCAGCCAATATCTTTCAGCTCTTTAATTACCGCCTAAGTTATTACTTCATCGAACATATGATCAGCAAAGCAGCCCTGGGCGTATATTCAACCGGTGTACAGTTGGCGGAAGGAGTGTGGATCATACCTAAAAGCATTTCTATGGTTCAACTTTCCCGCATCAGTAATGAAAAACGATGGGATTATGCTGTAAAGGTGACACTGGTATTCAGTAAAGTAGGTGTTCTGGTTTCTATGGTAATTGTTGGATTGATCCTTCTGTTACCTTCAAGTTTTTTCGTGTTTGTTTTCGGACCTGAATTCAGCGGAGTTAAGTCTGTCATTATCAGCCTGGCTGTGGGAATAATCACACTCTCTTTCTCTATTCTCCTCAGTGCCTTTTTCTCGGGGATGGGAAAACCGGTACACAGTGCCATTGCATCTGGTATCGGACTGATTTTCACCATTATTCTCAGCCTTTGGCTTATTCCCATCTATGGGATCGTAGGAGCTGGAATTGCTGCTTCCTGTTCTTATCTTTCAGCTACTATTTATCAACTGACCGCTTTTGTTTTGCTTACTGGCGTCAAGGCGAAAGATTTTCTTATCCGAAAAGATGAGATCAGGTTGTTGATTCAGGAGATACGAAGCGCGAGTAGCAGTAATTTTCTCAGTGAATAACTTTTTGAAAACTCTTTGCCTGTTCCCGTTTTCCCACCAGATGGTTCCGTTATCTTTGCACCGCAGAAAGAAAAGAAGTATGTTTCAACCCGAAAATTACTCAGAAGACACTATTCGTTCCCTCGACTGGAAGCAACACATCCGTATGCGTCCTGGAATGTATATCGGGAAGCTGGGTGATGGCGCTTCTCCTGATGATGGTATCTATGTGTTGATCAAAGAGATTCTCGACAACTCGGTGGATGAATTCGTGATGGGTGCTGGAAAGACGATTGAAGTAACTATCCACGATCAGCAGGTTTGCGTGCGCGATTACGGACGCGGGATGCCCCTGGGAAAGGTTGTAGAGTGTGTTTCAAAGATCAATACCGGAGCGAAGTACGACTCGAAGGTTTTTAAAAAAGTGGTTGGGCTGAATGGCGTTGGAGCCAAAGCGGTGAATGCACTTTCAAGTTACTTCAAGATCCAGTCCATACGCAACGGCCGGACAAAGATTGTCGAATTCGAGCAGGGTAACTTAACGAATGAGGAAGCTGAGAAGGCGTGCGATCTCCGGAATGGATCCCTGGTAACATTTACTCCCGATGCTGAATTGTTTGGCAATTTTCACTTTATTCCGGAGTATATCACTAAGATGTTGTGGAATTACGCTTACCTGAACAATGGGCTTACGATTATCTTTAACGGTGAGAAGTTTCACTCTTCAAACGGCTTACTTGATCTCCTGAAGAGCAACCTCGATTCACCGGTCATCTATCCCATAGTTCATGTGAGGGAAGGCGATTTTGAGTTTGCATTCACTCATTGCGAGATGTACGGTGAGGAGTATTACTCGTTTGTCAACGGCCAGCATACTACTCAGGGTGGGACACACCAGGCTGCTTTCAGGGAAGCTTTGGTGAAGACGATCCGCGAGTTCTACAAAAAGGATTTTGATACCAATGACATCAAGGCCTCGTTGTTGGTGTCCCTCAGTATAAAGGTTCAGGATCCCATTTTTGAGTCCCAAACCAAGACAAAGCTTGGTTCACAGTTGATTGAACCCGATGGACAAACGATCCGGAATTACGTCATTGAAATCGTAAAACGGCATCTGGATAATTACCTTCATATCAATACTGAGACTGCAGAAGCCTTGCTGAGGAAGATTCTTCAGAGTGAAAAAGAGCGCAAGGAACTGGCAAATATCAAGAAGATCGCAAAAGAGAGTGTAAAGAAGGTGAACCTCCACAATAAAAAACTTCGTGATTGCCGTATTCACTATAACAATCACGATGATCGAAAATTTGAGTCAACCATCTTTATCACTGAGGGAGATTCGGCAAGCGGGTCGATTACAAAAGCCAGGGATGTAAATACCCAGGCAGTTTTTTCGCTCAAAGGAAAGCCGCTCAATGTTTATGGTTTGAGCAAACGGGTTGTTTATGAGAACGATGAATTCAACCTTCTTCAGGCCGCTCTTAATATTGAGGAGGGGATGGAGAATCTTCGTTACAACCATGTGGTGGTTGCTACCGATGCCGATGTTGACGGGATGCATATCCGGTTGTTGCTTCTTACATTTTTCCTCCAATTCTATCCCGACCTGGTACGCAATGGTCATCTTTTTATATTACAAACCCCTCTTTTTCGTGTAAGGAACAAACAGAAGACCTTCTATTGCTATTCTGAAGAGGAGAAAAAGCAAGCCATTGAAAAGGTAGGGAACAACCCCGAAATTACCAGATTCAAAGGGTTAGGGGAGATATCTCCGGATGAGTTCAGCCATTTCATTGGAAACAATATCCGGCTCGATCCGGTTCTTCTTTCAAAAGATTCTTCTATCCAAGAGGTTCTGGCTTTTTATATGGGAAAGAATACACCCGAAAGGCAGGGATTTATCATCAGCAACCTCCGAATTGAGCATGACATTTTGCTCAACCCACAATTAAACTAATCCTTTTTTCTTTGCAAGGGCCAGAAATGTGTCGTGAAATTCATGCTTTTTTCACGTTTCCTGATAAGATCTTTTAACTCGTAGAGCATGTGCTGGTTTACTTCTTCGGCCATAGGAACAACGTATTCCTTGGTCTCGTCGATGTATTTGCGGATAAATTCTTTGTCGAACGTATCCAAATGGAGATCGGTGAGGTTACTGATGCGGTCGGCACATTTTAGAATCTTGGCATTCGTGGATCCCTCCAGTAGAATATGCTCCAGAAACGCTGGTTTGGTATGCTTTGGGTTCCTGGTCACTTCCATAACGAGGTCATACACTTTTGGCCCGTCTTCATCCAGCCTCACAATTTCCTCTTTGGATATGCATTCTACATCTTCAAATACATCATGAATCATGGATGCTTTTAGCAGTACCGGGTCGATGTAGTGATAATCCAGCAGAATAGCAAAGGTGCTGAATGCATGCCTGAACTGATTGCCTCCAACATACCTGAATTTCCCGCGAAGGGCAGTGCTTTTTTGAACATACGGCGCCAGAACAAGTTGTTCCAGCGCTTCCTCTTCATAATTCTCCATATAATGACAGGTATGCGTTTCCAATATTATGAATGATGTCGGTGGCCGTAAGAGCCTCCTGTCCGGTAATTTCAGCAGCTATGTCCCCGGCCAGGCCATGAAGGTAAACCCCCATCAAAGAGGCCTCAAGCGGAGAATAGTGTTGGGCAATGAGTCCGGTTATCAATCCGGTAAGAACATCTCCACTACCACCTGTCGCCATGCCCGGATTTCCGTTAGTGTTGAAGAAACAGCTGCCCTTTGGTGTTGTGATTGCCGTATAGGCACCCTTCAATACGATGTAACACGAGTATCTCAACGAGAGTTCCTTTTGAACCTGATTGCGATGGAAGTCGTCTGATGTTTTTCCTGCGATCCGTTCGAACTCCTTTGGGTGTGGGGTAAGAATCGAGCCTGGCGGAAGGAAGCTAAGCCATGTTTTGTTTTCACCCAGGATATTGATAGCATCTGCATCAATCACCAGGGGCATCCCTGTCTGGATAAGCTGTTTGAATGCACTCCCTGTCAGTTTTCCCAGGCCGATACCTGGTCCGATACCGACAACTGTATACCCATCCATTGGGGGCAACTCACTGAAGTGTGCATCATCGGGGTCCACAACGAGCATGGCTTCGGGTACCGCTGTTTGCAAAATATCTACACCTGATCGGGGAACCCGAACCGTCACCAAACCCGATCCTGATCTCAGGCAAGCCTTTGCTGCCAGAACGGCAGCTCCCATTTTTCCTCTTCCGCCACAGATCAGAAGGGAGTGGCCAAATGTCCCTTTGTGAGCAAATTTATTTCGTTTCCGCAAAAGTGGCTTGACACTTGATGCCGTGATCGTAAAATTTTTCACTTCAGTTTGTGTCATAAATTCTTCAGAGAGGCCGATGTCGAGCATCACCCACTCTCCGATATAGGGATCATTTTCGGGAAAGAAGAAAGCCAGTTTTGGAGGGGCAAAAGTGAGCGTAAAATCAGCCTGGATGATAGCGGGTTGGTCTGCCTCTTTGACTGTTTTATCAATGTAAAGACCTGATGGGACGTCAATTGAAATTACAGTGTTTTCTGCTTTGTTTATGCGGTGGATCAGTTCGGCATGGAAGCCGGTGATAGGACGTGTTAACCCGCTTCCAAAGAGGGCATCTATTAAAACATCACCACGGGAAATGGCAAAGTCCAATTTTCCCTCACTTAATTGGGAGGGGACCAAGGGGAGGGTTAGTCGTTCGTAATTGATTTTACAACTAGGTGAAAGTTGATCCGGGGATCCGCAGAGAAATATTTCGACATGATAACCCTTCTCTGCGAGCATTCTTCCAATAGCTAATCCATCTCCACCATTATTGCCTGTTCCGGAAAATACCTTTATGGGGCGAGACACATCCATGTGCTCATCTAGCCAATCAAAACACTTCCGGGCAGCCCGTTCCATCAGGTCGATATCACTAATCGGCTCGTTTTTGATGGTATACGCATCAGCTTCGCGTATTTTCCCTACAGGTAAAATCTTCATGGTTAATTAATCATTCCCCAGAAGGGCATAGTAGCAAGAATTCCGAATATTAGCAACATAATGAGAACAAAAAAGATGATTGCCACTGTAAGGCCAATGAGGGCACAAATCCGTCCTGCTCTCAGATTATTGAATGAACTTAGGGTGTATTTATCTTTGTTGGCGCTATAATGTGCCATATCTTTCCCTGAAAGAACCAGTGCAACGATGCTTATGATAATACCAATGATTGAAACGTACCAAATGCTGAATACGATGGAAAGAATTCCCAGGATCAGGACTGACTTAGCGTTGGGGAGGTTTTGTTTGGGAGGCTGAGAGAATATGTTGTCCTTGTCTGATTCAGGTTGTGCATTTTGTTTTTCCATAGTGTTGGATTTTTAGTAAAACACAAAGGTAAATGTAGGGATTTTTTGAATACGTCAGAAGTAGATAGGATGAAATATAAATTGACCTTTGGTATTGTATTCAAGAGCGGGGAAGGGTATTTTAATCAGGTTAAGCAAGGTGAAGAACGCTTTCAATGTTTTTGATTTGGTGGGGATCCTCGTAAGATCCACATCCAGTGACAGGTAGAATTGCCGATATCGATCAAATCCGGGTACATTGACACCGACACCTTCAACTCCATATCCTACGGCAATGTTTAGCCATTTTGGGAACTTGGATTCTCTGGGCAGGAAGGAATGGATATTCCCTGATAACCAGATTGACATTCCATTATAGTCCTTTACCAGGTTCTGGACGATATTTGTCCCGAGAAGATCAGGATTGTACTGTGGGTATTTACTCGGGTGATATGAATATTTCAGAACAAACCGTTGTTCATGCCAGCCGAACTGTTGTCCCATGAAGAGGAGGCATCCGGCTGTATTGGCAGCAAGATCGCCCAATGAGAAACCCCACTCGGCAGAAAACCCATCCAGTATCTCGATATTGAGCATGAATGCATAGGAGAGAAGAGTGCCGACAACTATCGACCTGTTCTCTTTCACCCCAGCCCAGCGGTATGAGCTGTAAACAATTCTGCTCAGGTAATAGGAGGAGAGAAAATGGCCCATTTTGTCCATCTGGAGCCATTCGCTGTTATCGTTGAAGAAATGAAAATTAGTTTGAGGATATTCTTTGTACCAGAGAAAGTAGAGTCCTGCAAGAGACCCAAAATAGATTGCTCCCTGGGCTGACAGAACTCCAATCAGGCGGCCATTATGAAGTGAATCAGCAAACAGGGGATTAGGCTCTATATACCGCCGTTTACTCAGTGTCTGCTTCTCTGAGACCTGAGGAATGGGATCTGTCGAGTCCGAAACCTGTTGACCCATGCTATTCAGCTGGAACAGCAACAGAATACATACAACAAGCAATCCCTTCATCTTTATTAATTCCTAATTCTTAATTCGATTAAGCGCTTCCTGGTAACGCCTTGCATTCCTGTTATGTTCATTGAGCGTGGAGGAAAAAGCATGGTATCCCGAAAAATCCTCTTTGGCACAAAAGTACATATATTCGTGACTCTTGTAGTTCAACACGGCATCAATGGAGGAGATGGAGGGAAGGCAGATAGGTCCCGGGGGAAGTCCACCGTTTTTATACGTATTGTAAGGAGAGTTGATCTCTTTGTGTTGGTTCAACACACGATTGATCGTGAAATCATTCCATGCATAGATCAATGTTGGATCGGCTTGGAGAGGCCATTTTTTATGAAGCCGGTTGATATATACACCGGCAATCATTGGCTTCTCATCATTTTTTGCGGTCTCCTTCTCAATGATTGATGCCAGTGTAACAACCTCCGCAACGGTCAAGCCGATTGAATCGGCTTTATCGCTCCTGGATCCTTTCCAGAATTTCTGTGATTCCGTTGCCATCCGTGCCATAAACTCTTCGGCAGAAGAGTTCCACCATATCTCATAGGTATTCGGAATGGTCAAGGTGAAGAGGGCCAAAGGAGTTGTATTGTATTGTGAGAGGAATTGCTTATCTGAGAAAAGGTTTAGCAAACTCAGACTGTCTGTTTCAATCTGGCGGGCAATCTTCCCGGCAAGTTCTTCCTTTTTTCGGATCGTATGAAAAGAGACATTGACTGGTGTTTGTAATCCGCGGATGAGCATATCTACCAACTCCTGTGCACTCATCCTGTTTTTTAATTTGTACCTGCCTGGTTTGAAGAATTGGTCGTAGTTTCCCAGTTCAACGTAGTTTTCAAACAGTTTCTTTCTACGAATGAAGTCATGAGTGTACAGGCTGTCTTTTACCTGGCCAAATTGCGCCCCTGTTGGAATATATAACCATGCATGATCTTGCCCTCCCAGGTCGATGACGGCAGAATGAATCCTGAAGTAGAGGCGCTCAGCACCTATTAACAGAAGTGCCAGGATAAGAAATGGGAGGATATGCAGAAAAAAAATGCGGAAGATGAGACGCATACGAGTTAAAAAATCAGTTGATACATGTATTCATCCAGCCACTCTTCGCCGGCGTTGATCCACTGTTTCTTTTTCCCGCAACGGATAAATCCAATTGTTTCAAAGAGATGAATACTGACAAGATTATCTGATGAGATGTTACAGAAAAGTTGATTGAGGTGTAGTCCATCAGAGGCATAATGGACCAGGATTTTCAAGGCTTCTGCGGCATATCCTTTTCCCCTGAACTCCTTGGCGATCATGATTCCTACCCCTGCCCGGAGATGTACCGGGTCAAATTCAAACAAGTCGATCGTCCCGATGGTATCAGAGGTATTATCCTCCTTTGGCAGGGAGACCATGAGTCTGAGCTGCCTGGCAGAAAAGATATCCCTTTTGGCATTCAAGACATACTCCTCAATCTCAAAACGTGAATATGGCGTGATGGTGTTGCTTACTTTCCACACGGAGATATCGTTTTCCCAATTAAGAAGCAGATCCACATCGGAAGGTTCAACAGCGCGGAGGCAGAGGTTAGAGCCGGATAAAAGGTGGTTGGTCATTGGTTTCGGGTTTCGGAGTTCGGGTTTACTTGCAATAGTTTTAGTAAAGTAGATACTCGTGATTGCTTCGCTTCCTGTTTCACGCCACTTACAGCTGCGGCTCGTAAGGACAATATTTTCTTAATTTCCTAATTTCCTAATTGCGTATCTCGTTCACCTCTCACCTCTCACCTCTAACTCCCCGTGAAAGACAAACTCAGCCGGTCCTTCCAGCCAGATGTCGGTGAAGGAGTCGCCCACTGGTCGGAAGGAGACAGTTAACTTGCCGCCAGGGGTTTCAATTTTCGCTTCTCGCTTTTCGCTTCTCGCTTCTTGCTTTTTGCTCCGCTTCGTTCCGGTAAGGTTTTCTTCAACCAAGGTAAATGCCAGTGCTGACGCAGTTACCCCAGTCCCGCAGGAGAGGGTTTCGTTCTCCACTCCCCGTTCATAGGTCCTGACGAATAACCCGGTTTCCGTGATCTCCACAAAGTCGACGTTGATCCCATCAGGTGCAAACTGAGGATCGTTTCTCATCCTTCGGCCCTCTGACACGACATCGATTGACGAGACATCGTCCACAATGAGCAAAAGGTGGGGCGAGCCTGTGTCGATCATGATTTTCGATTTTCGATTGGCTCCGCCGAGCTCCGCTTCGCTCCGATTTTCGATTTTCGATTTGGTGATATCCATCATCTTTAATCGGATCTGTTTGATATCACCTTCATCGTTGAGTATTTCTGACCGATGTTCACCATCGATGGCAAAAAATAGGGCAGAATGGTCTATTATTCCAAGTGATTGGGCAAAGGCAGTAATGCATCGTCCCCCATTCCCGCACATGGTACTTTCGTTCCCATCGGAGTTGAAATACTTCATTCCAAAATCATATCCGGGTTCTGTAGTGAGGAACATGAGCCCGTCGGCGCCGATCCCGAAATTGCGATCACAGAGCCACGCAACATCCCTGGATGAAAGATGGATTTTGGTTTCACGGTTATCAATAAGGATGAAGTCGTTGCCAGTTCCGTGATATTTGTGAAATAGAAGTTTCATTTCTGCAAATCTAACGAATTTTTGGCACGCGGATAACGCGAATATATAGCGGATTTTCGCGAATCTGTTTTATCTGCGTTTATCTGCGTTACCGAAGGTATCCGTATAATCCGCGTTCCATAAATTATGTAATTTTGCCCAAGAACCTGACCAGATGAACGGAGATCCTCAATTATACAAAGTCCTTAAGGAGCTAAATATCCCGTTTGATTATTACGAACACCCTCCCGTTCCAACCATCGGGGAGGCAAAGAAATACTGGAAAGATATAGATGCAGCACATTGCAAAAATCTCTTTTTTCGAAATCATAAAGGAAACAAACATTACCTTGTGATCATTGAACACACACATGATCTCAGTATTCATGACCTTGAACAACGGCTTAAGCAGGGGAAACTTACTTTCGCTTCAGACCATCGAATGGATAAATACCTTGGATTATCACCGGGATCTGTGACTCCTTTCGGATTGATCAATGATACAACAAACCATGTTCACCTTTTCATCGATGAGAACCTGAAGAAATTTGAGCGGATCAGCTTTCATCCCTGTATCAATACGGCCTCATTGGTAGTAAGGTATTCCGATTTTGAGAAATTCTTACAGTTGACCGGCAATACCATAGAATATCTCTCCCTGTACGAAGAGCCATAGAACACAGATGACACTGATGTGACAGATCTCCACAGATTAATCTGTGCAAATCAGTGTGAATCTGTCTAATCAGTGTTCTATTTTCTTTCTGAGTTTGTCCAGAAATGAGAGCACCAGGTTGACATCATCATCGGCCAGTAAAGCAAGCCGCTCAAAGATCCTTGGATAAATATTTGAATCCTTTTTAAAATTAATCTCTTTCATTGTGGATTCAGCCATTTCAATCATCTTCTTGTATTTCCCAACGGGTGTCTCTTGTGTTTTCCTTTTTCTTGCTCTGGAAAACGGTGAGAGGATGTATGCGTAGAGCATCACGGCATGCGACAGGTTTAAAGAAGGGTATTTTTGCTTCAGTGGGATAAATGAAATGAGATCGCACAGGGCAACCTGATCGTTTGAGAGTCCACTCTCCTCGCTACCAAAAACAATTGCAATTCGTTCGGCCGACCGTTTTTTTTCATTAAGAATCTCAGGGAGCTTCTCGATGTGATGGTAATCATGCCTCACCGATCGTTTTTTCATGGATGTTGCAATTGAGAGATCAATATCCTGGAGGGCAGATGCCAGATCAGGAAAGATTTTAGCGTTTTTCAATACTTCGCGAGATCCATGGGCAACATGGAACGATTTTTCATGAGGGAAATTTGGCGGGTTTACTAGTCTGAGTGAATCAAACCCCATCGTGTTTATCGCCCTGGCTGCTGCGCCAATATTTTCGGGCAGAGATGGCTCGACCAGAATAAAAATAATATTCATCTGCATCCCGACAAAAATACAAATTCCGGGATTCACCGGGGAAAAACAGTCGTCTACAGAATGGTTGTTTCGACGATGATTCTCAAAGAATACTTTTGTTCACTAAAAAATGTCTAATTTTAAAATCTGAAACAATGAACTCATTCGTTGAAAAAAAATTTGGAGATTATTCTGAAAAATACTCAAACAACAGACGTATGAAGAAATATGCACTTGGCGCGGTTGCAATCCTGGCCGGCTTAGTCCTTCTGGGTTTAAATACTGGATTTATTCCAATGTCGTGGAAGTCAATTATCTTCTCATGGCAGATGTTACTGATAGCTATCGGGCTGATCAGCCTCTTCGGTCGTGATAGTTATGTCCCGGGGATTATTCTGGTTTTGGTCGGAGGTATTTTTATCATTCCAAAGTTTGGCTTCTTACCATTTAGCATCCACACCCTCTTCTGGCCGGCAATCCTTATTGCTGTCGGGTTGATCATTCTCTTCAAAGGAATTAAAAGGCCTATGGGCCAGCGTTGGAAAAAGGAGAACCTGGTGTTGGAAGATGGATACATCAATGAAGAGACTGTCTTTGGAGGCAGCAAACAGAAAGTGACTCACCAATCGTTTAAAGGGGGGAAGATTACTTGTATTTTCGGTGGCATTGAGGTAGACTTGACCAGTGCTTCTCTTGCTCCGGGAGAACATGTACTTGAAATCAGTGCGATTTTCGGAGGAGCTACTGTAATAGTCCCGGCCGACTGGAAAATCATCGTAAAGAACTCTTCCATTCTCGGAGGCTTTGAGGATAAACGCCGGGTGATCAGGGAGAGTCCGGATCCTTCACGGGTATTGATCATTAAAGCGGAAGCCATTTTTGGCGGAGGCGAAATCAAGAGTTTTTAATCAGTCGTGGATGCAGCATCCTGTATTTAAAAATATAAAAACAATTATTTTTTATTTTGGGCTTTGGATCCTATTGGCAGGGATCCAATTCTCTATTTTAATCTTCCAGTATCACTTCCCCCTAGAGATTGCTTTGGCTGACAGCCTTGTTTTCAATCTACTTTTTGCTTTGATAGGTTTGCCCATGTGGTTCATTGTAAGGTATAGCTCCCCATCTTCACGAACCCAGTTTAACATATTTTTTAACCACTTCACCTCCCTGGTTTTGCTTATTGTTATCTGGATTGGGGTTGGCTATTCCATCCTCTCATTGATGTTTAACGATGAGACTGCCTATAATGACTTCCTTACGGTTTCAATACCCATGCGCCTCATCAGTGGAGTATTGCTCTATTTTTTGGTTGGAATGACCTTTTATTTGTTGATCTATAATTTCAACCTGCAGGAGAAACTGAAGATGGAGGCTCGCCTGAATACGCTTCTGAAAGAGACAGAGCTGAATATGCTGAAATCTCAAATTAATCCACATTTTCTTTTTAACAGCCTGAATTCTATCAGTTCGCTTACGGTAACGAATCCCGGGAAGGCCAGGGAGATGATCATCAAGCTTTCTGATTTTCTGAGGTACTCTGTCTCATCAGGTGCAAACAGTCTGACGCCATTGTCTCAAGAGCTTGAAAACATCAAGCGATACCTTGAAATTGAGAAAATCCGTTTTGGGGATAAACTGATTTACGACCTGAGGGTTGATGAGAAGTGTAAAAACCAGAACATTCCCGTGATGCTTCTTCAGCCTCTCTATGAGAATGCAATCAAACACGGTGTTTACGAAAGCACTAACCAGGTTCGGATTGAGACAGAATGTAAAGTAGAGCCTGGATTCACGGAGATCAGTATCGTGAATGATTTCGATCCGGATTCCAAACCAAGGATCGGTGCCGGAGTTGGTTTGAATAACATCAGGGAAAGACTGAGACTGACGTATCGCAGGAACGACCTCCTGAAAACCTGGACCGAAGAGAATCGCTATTTCGTCCGATTGAAGATACCGGATTCTTAATAACCAATAATCAATAACCAAAAAACAATGACCAAAGAACTTACTTACAAAGTCCTCATCATTGACGATGAACCACCTGCCCGACAGATTATCCGGGATTACCTGAAGGCCTATTCCAATCTGGAAATTACAGGCGAGTTTGCAGATGGATTTTCGGGGTTGAAAGCGATTCAGGAATTGAAGCCTGATCTGGTTTTTCTTGATATCCAGATGCCTAAGTTAACAGGATTCGAACTGCTGGACCTCGTGGATAATCCGCCTCTCATCATCTTCAGCACGGCATATGATCAGTTTGCAATCAAAGCCTTTGAGAAGAATGCGATCGATTACTTACTGAAGCCCTATTCCAGGGAACGGTTTGAACAGGCTGTCGATAAAGCATTACTTGGATTGGGCTCCGGGAACCAGGAGAGCAATTCCATTAAGAATATGATCGATGCAGTTGATGAGCAACCGGATCTGTTAGCCAGGATTGCTGTGAAAATCAGGCATAAGGTACATGTAATTCCTGTTCAGGATATCAGATACCTGGAAGCGGATGGTGATTATGTGACGATCCATACAGAGAAGGATAAATTTCTGAAGGAAAAGACGATGAAATACTTTGAAACCCACCTTGATCCTGCCAGGTTTATCAGGATTCATCGCTCTACTATCATCAATGTAGATTTCATGGACAAGCTTGAATATTACGACAAAGAGAGTTATGCTGTGTTAATGAAAGACGGAGCCAGCCTTAAAGCGAGTACATCGGGGTATAAGGTGCTGAAGGAGGCGCTGAAACTTTAAATAAGAAATAAGAAATAAGAAATAAGAACAGGGTATAGTATACAGCTTCAAATGAACTTTTTATGAGAATTGTACTTTTATTTTCTGCCATTATATTGGTGGGAGTGGGTGTTTTTGCTCAGGGCAGGTTGATCAGGACCGGAGAGGTTCCGGGGTATATCACCCTGAAATGTGATCTGCATTCCCATACTGTTTTTTCTGATGGAGAGGTTTGGCCCACCTTTCGAGTGAGAGAAGCGGTGCAGGATGGTCTGGATGCGATTGCAATTACTGATCATCTTGAGTATCTTCCACATAAAAAATATATCACAGGCGATGATAACTCTGCCTATGCGATTGCTAAACTCAATGCAGCAAAAAATGACCTTATCCTGATACGGGGAACTGAAGTAACCCGAAAGATGCCTCCCGGACATCTAAATCTTCTCTTCCTCCCCGATTCGATTACATTTGACGACACGACTTTTCTGACAGTAATCAAGAAGGCGGTTGACAATGGGGCATTCGTTCAGTGGAATCACCCGGGATGGGTGGCACAGCAACCCGACGGGGTTGCGAGGATGCTGGATATTCATCATAAATTGATTCAAAATGGTTGGTTACACGGAATCGAGATTTTCAATGATGAGGTTTTCTACCCTGGTGTGATGGAGTGGTGTGTGGAGAATGATCTTGCGATGACAGGGAATACAGATATCCACGGAACTACTAGTGAAGTAAGGACTTCTTCGGGCGACTCACACAGGGCGATGACGTTGGTTTTCGCGAAGGAACGAACCGAAGATGGTTTGAAAGAGGCGTTGTTTCTCGGCCGAACTCTTGTTTGGTATGGAGATACGTTGGCAGGCAAGGCCGAATTCGCAGAACCGTTTGTCCTCTCCTGCCTGAAACGTAGTGGACCCGTTTACGAGGATGCAACCTATGAGTATTACAGGATAGAAAATATTTCAGACATTACCCTTTCACTTACACAAGGGGCAAATACAATGGCAACCAGTCAGGTTGAATTGCTGCCACAGTCATACCGTGTAATTCGTATTAAAAAGGGGGGAGAAAAGAGACTGACTTTTACTATTGGTAATGTTAAAACCGGAACGCAGGATCGGTTGAAGATTGATCTCCCATGACGATGCCCAAACTGCTGAATTTATGAATCAGATTATTGAACAACAAAAACAATGAAAAAACTGATCACATTAACAGAGTTCATCATCGACAGGCAGGGAGAATTCCCGGATGCGTCGGGTGATCTCACCCGAATATTGAACGATATCGGGATCGCTACAAAATTTGTACACAGGGAGGTAAATAAAGCTGGTTTGGCCGATATTCTTGGCATGGAAGGCACTGAAAATGTGCAGGGAGAACAGCAGAAGAAGCTGGATGTTTATGCAAACAATCAGTTCATCAATGCGCTAAAAGCAGGCGGACAGTGTGCTGCCATTGCTTCTGAAGAGAATGAAGAGGTGATTATTCTGGATAATCCGATCTCGAACAATGCGAAATATGTTGTAGCAATCGACCCACTCGATGGCTCTTCCAATATCGAAGTGAATGTCTCGATTGGAACGGTGTTCTCTATTTATCAAAGAAAGAGTTCGATAGGCACACCGGCCGATGAATTTGACCTGCTGCAGCCGGGGACTGAGCTGGCTGCTGCCGGCTATGCGATTTACGGTTCTTCAACGATGTTGGTTTATACTACAGGGCATGGTGTAAATGGGTTTACACTTGATCCATCAGTTGGGCTATTCATATTATCTCATCCCGATATCTGCTATCCGGAATCTGGCAACATCTATTCGGTCAATGAGTCAAACCGCATCTATTTCCCTGAAGCCATCAAAGCTTTTCTTCAATTTTGTCATGAGGATGACCCGTCGACAAAACGTCCGTACATCACTCGCTATATAGGGTCGATGGTAGCGGATGTGCACAGGAATATGCTTTTAGGCGGGATATTTCTTTATCCCGGAACGATCAAGAAACCGCAAGGGAAACTACGTCTGCTTTATGAATGTAAACCTATGGCTTTTATTGCTGAGCAGGCAGGTGGAAAAGCTTCAGACGGTTCACGCAGGATACTGGAGATTCATCCCGATTCTATTCATCAACGATCACCATTTTTCATGGGTCCTACCGCAATGGTTGATAAACTGGAAGAGTTCATCCGGTTCTTCTAAACACGTCAGGATCCCAGTGTATGAATCTTGATGAAGTTGGTGCCTCCGGGGATACCAGCCGGGATTCCACCAACGATGACCACTTTATTTCCTTCAGAAGCGACTCCTCTCTCGATAAGGATTCGTTCTGCCAGGTTAACAAGTCCATTGAAAGTGCTTGATATCTCTGAAGTCAGGATGGGATTGATACCCCAGAACAGGTTGAGCCCGTGATAGACATTGAGGTTTGTAGTGATGGCATAAATGGGTGTCTTCGGTCGTTCAGCTGCAACGAACCGGGCGCTTCGTCCACTGGCCGTAAAGACTACAATGGAATGGAGGTCAGCAATTTTTTCGATAACATTTGTTGCTTCACTCAATGCCATGATATCCTGGTTACCTTCCGCAGGATATGTTTTAAATACAATCTGGTTCTCTACCTCCGTTGCGATCCTACTCATGATCTCAACAGCTTTAATTGGAAATTTTCCTGCCGCAGTCTCTCCCGAAAGCATGATGCAGTCGGTACCGTCAATGATCGCATTGGCTACATCCGATGCTTCTGCACGGGTGGGCCGGGCTTCATGCATCATACTCTCAAGCATCTGGGTAGCAGTGATAACCGGTTTACCTACCCGATTGCATAATTCGATGATCGATTTCTGGAGCATGGGAACGCGTTCGGGACTCATCTCAACACCAAGATCCCCACGTGCGACCATAATGCCCTGGGCCTCTTCTATTATCTCAGCCAAATGATCAATCGCCTGAGGCTTTTCAATCTTTGCAATCACCGGTTTCATCACCCCTTTGCTCTCAATGAGTGATTTAAGTTCTCTGATATCATCCGCAGTTCTCACAAAACTCAAAGAGATCCAATCCACGTCATGACCTATCCCAAACTCAAGGTCACGTTTATCTTTTTCTGTGAGGGAAGGCAGCTTCAGGTTGATGTTCGGAAAGTTAACCCCTTTGCGTTGTTTGAGGAGACCTCCCTCTACGACTTCACAGATTACCTTATCTCCTTCAACCCTGATGACCCTCATTTCCATGAGGCCATCATCCAGCAACACTTGCATCCCTGGTTGTGCATCCTCCGCGGTATATGGGTAATCGATTGGGATCTCGTCCAGGGAGCCTGAGTAGTTTGCTTCAGGGACCAATTTCATCAGTGAACCCTTTGTTAATTCTACCTGTCCGGAAGGCAGGAGTCCAACCCGGATCTTCGGCCCTTGAAGATCCTGAAGAATTGTCACTGGCTTATCCAGTTTAGCGCTGATCTTACGAAGGGTTCCAATCACCCTGGCATGATCCTCGTAAGTTCCGTGTGAAAAGTTCAACCGGGCAACATCCATACCTGCAAGAATCAACTGCCGGATTACTTCCGGTGAACTGCTTGCAGGGCCTAAAGTCGCGATGATTTTTGTCCGGCGCATCATAGTTCTATCTCTTTCCCCACGCCCATCTCTTTTGCTTTATCGTAAACAAGTTTCGCGGTAGCGGCATCCTGGATTGCTAATCCGTTGGACTTGAATAGGGTGATTTCATCATCATTAACACGTCCTTGTTTCTTTCCGGTGATGATTTCTCCAAGTTCTGCATAAAAATGAGTTTCGGTAATTGCATCTTCCTGCAGTGGGATCATAATGTCCCCTGCTTCCTTGAAGCAAGCTTCCTTGCTGTCACCCACAAATTTCGACCGTTTGATAATCTCGGTATCCAATTCCCTGGCATTGGGGGTATGGCTGCCAATCCCATTGATATGGGTTCCCGGTAACACCAACTTTCCGTCAAACAATGGCGTAGGGGAGGAGGTTGCCGTGACGATAATATCTGTTGCAAGGATCTCGTTAATGGAACTGGATGCATCGACTTTCATTCCCAGTTTTGAACTCATCTCGGTTGCAAACTTCCGGGCTGCATCACCATCCTGGTCATAAACAAAAGCATGTTTCAATGTTCGTGCCTCAGCTACCGCCCACAGTTGAGTCTTCGCCTGTACCCCAGCCCCGAATATTCCGGCAGTGAGCTCCCGACCTTCCTTTGCCAGGTATTTTGTAGCAACACCGCTGGCAGCCCCGGTACGAATTGCTGTCAGGTACCCACCGTCCATGATACAAATAACCTCTCCATTCTCAGGATTCTGAAGTAAAACTTTACCAATGGTTGTCGGAAGGTTGAACCTGATTGGATTGTCTTTGAAGATAGCCACCACTTTGCAGGCAAGAGCTTTCATCTCTTTGAGGTAAGCTGGCATATAAAGAGAGAGACCATCAGGCGATTTAATCGGAATTCTCAATGGCAGATCAGCTGTGCCATTCACCAATTCAACAAAGGCCTTTTCTACAACATCCATGCAATCTTTCATGGAGAGAACCTGAATTACATCATCGCGTGTTAAAATTAGAGCCATTTTGAATATTTTTGGAGTTTAGACAAAGATGCAGACTTTTTTTTATATTTGTTTATCTTTTCACAGATTAACTGTTTAAACTCAAAACCGAATGGAATATAAAGTTTTAAAACTGGATGTTGATCACGCTATTGCTGTCATCACAATCAATCGACCTGAGGTTCTCAACGCCTTGAATACCAATTTTTTCATCGAAATGAATCATGTTCTGAATGCTCTGGAGATGGATCCATCAATCAAAGCCGTGATCCTGACAGGGGTGGATAAAGCGTTCGTGGCCGGAGCTGATATAGCAGAGATGTCGGAGATGGACTACAACCATGCCAAGAGTTTTTCACTAACGGGGCAGGATACCTTTCAGCGGATAGAAAATTTCGGTGTTCCGGTGATTGCTGCTGTAAATGGATTTGCACTGGGTGGAGGATGTGAGCTGGCCATGGCTTGTGATTTTCGGGTTGCCAGCAACAAAGCTAAGTTCAGCCAACCTGAAGTGAGCCTCGGGCTGATCCCCGGTTATGCAGGCACACAGCGGCTTTCCCGCATTGCCGGAATATCCAACGCCCTCTACATGATCGTTTCGGGAGATATGATCAATGCAGACGATGCTTTGCGAATGGGCTTGGTGCAGAAAGTGACTGAACCAGAAGAGCTACTTCCAGAAGCCAAAGCATTGGCTGGCCGAATTTCAACCAAAGGAGCGAAGGCAGTCAGGAAAGCGAAAGAAGTGATCAGGAAAGGAATCCATATGGACTTCGAAGAGGCTTGCCGTTATGAAGCTGAGGAATTCGCGACACTTTTTGGCAATGGTGAATCAGGGGAAGGAATGAAAGCATTCCTCGAGAAACGTAAACCTAACTGGTGAGGGACGAGGGACGAAGGACGATTTCATCACCTCATCACCCCATCACCTCATGACAATAAATCAGTAATCAACTAATAACAAATTCGTAATTTATGAACTACACAGAAAGATTATCCAATGTTGCCGTACTTGGAGCCGCCGGGAAGATGGGAAGCGGAATCCTTTTACTTACGGCTCTTGAGATGGTTGATCTCAGCCTTAAACCCGAGAATAAGGGAAAGGTTTTTGTGATTAACGCCATTGATGTCTCAAGCGAAGCCCTGGCTGGTTTGATGCGATACATCAGGGTACAGGCACTTAAGGCCGCTGAAAAGAAGACGGTCCAACTTAGGGTAGCTTATGCCGACCGACAAGATTTGATTGATAATGAAGAGATTATCATGCAGTATGTCGATGATGTGATGGTGACAATTCGTCCGTCGGTTAACCTTGAAGTTGCCTACAACTCAACATTGATCTTTGAAGCAATCAAAGAAGACCCGGAATTGAAGGTGAAGCTTTTGTCTCAACTTGACAAGCATAATCCTCACAAACCTTGGTATTTCACCAATACATCCTCCATCCCAATCACCCAGCTTGATGAAAAAGCAGGATTGGAGGGGCGGATTATCGGATTCCATTTTTACAACCCACCGGCAGTTCAGAAGCTGGTTGAAATGATCAAAAGTGCACATACACTTCCCGAAGTGGTGGAGTTTGCTCTTCAGTATGCCAAGAGTCTCCGCAAAGTTGTCGTTCCTTCTGCCGATTTTGCAGGATTTGTCGGGAATGGCCATTTTATGCGCGATGCATTGCACGGGATTGCGGAAGCTAAAAAACTTGCCAAAGATATTTCCCTCCCAGAGGCGATTTATATGGTCAACAAAGTAAGTCAGGATTACCTCGTTCGACCAATGGGAATTTTTCAATTGATCGATTATGTTGGGGTGGATGTGTGTCAATACATTATGAGTGTGATGAATCCTTTCCTCAAGGATGAAGACCTCCATAGCGACTTTCTCGACATGCTGATCGGGCAAGGCATTCTGGGTGGCCAGTATTCTGATGGATCACAGAAAGACGGAATTCTGAAATATGAGAAAGGGAGACCTATTGCCTTTTACAATCCCGAAACAAAACAGTATGTAATGATTGCCGATTTTCAGTCGGCCTGTGATGCGAAGCTTGGCCCGATGCCTGCTTGCATGAAACCCTGGAAGAGCGTCGCTTTTTCTGGTAAGTCGGAGGAGATGCTGAAAGACATCTTTAATGAGATTAAGGGAATGGACACCCTGGGTGCAAAGCTGACTAAGAAATATGCCAAACGATCCAAAGAGATCGGATTGCAACTGGTGGCTGACAATGTGGCTTTTGCTGAGAAAGATGTTAATACGGTACTGTTAACCGGCTTCTTTCATGCATATGGACCTATCAATAATTACCTGGACTAAAATACGGAGGACATAAGATGAAATTACGCAAAAAAGTATATATGGTTGCCGGTTACAATACCATTTCATTAGGTACCGGAAGGAAAGAGTTTAACCCAAAAAAGCCGCGTCCCGGACTTGAAGAGTACATGAAAGAAGCAAGCCAGGGCGTTCTGAGAAAAATTGGCGGCGCCAAGAATGTGGATGAATCCGTTGTTGGAAACTTTATCGCGGCACGTTTTAACCGGCAGGGAAACCTGGCAGCCTTCATGCCTTACATTGATCCCGGATTACGTTACAAACCTGCAGTGCGGGTTGAGGGCGCCTGTGGCTCAGGAGCGTTGGCTCTGGCAACAGGGATCAAATCGGTATTGGCTGAAACTGCTGATGTTGTTCTGGTTCTTGGTGTTGAGGTACAAAATACGGTCAAGGCAATCTATGGCGCCGACATCCTGGCAGCTGCAGGATGGGCAAAAGACCGCAAAGAGGGGCACGCGTATTATTTTCCCGGCAAGTTCAGCGATCGGGCTAAAGCTTACCAGGAGAAGTTTGGCAAAGAAAAACCCCGGGAAGCTATGGCTCAGTGGTATGTGAATGCGATTGAGAATGCCAGGCTTTGTCCAACTGCTCAAGAATATCATAATTCTTCCGATGAACTGCAGGCTTGCGGGATGATGAACCCAAACCCTCGCGGCTTTGTCGATAGTTTGAACATCTATGACTGTTCGAAGGTCTCCGACGGAGCCTCAGCTATTGCTGTGGTTTCCGAAGAGGGGCTAAAGCGGGTCGGGATTCCGAAAAGTGAAGCTGTAGAAATTATTGGAATTGGTCAGGCTGAAGATGATCTCACAACGCCTCCGGATGATCCAACAATCCTTGCTACTACGCGCGAAGCTGTTCACAAAGCTCTTGAATCAGCCGGCATCACAAAAGAACAACTCGGAACTGTTGAGTGCCACGACTGTTTTACCATCGCTGGGGTGTTGGCTGTTGAAGCCATTGGTTTCGCTCCACATGGAGGTGGAGCCGAATTTGTACTGCAGGGAAATACCAAGCGAACAGGAATGATTCCATTTAATACTACGGGTGGACTTGTTGGCTGGGGACACCCAACCGGAGCCACAGGAGTTCACCAGGCAGTAACTATATGGGAGCAGCTTACCGGCAAAGCAGGGGATTCTCAAATCCCTATCTCGGATGATCGACCTTACGGATTAACAATTAATATGGGGGGAGACGATAAATCCCTGGTCTCAATCGTCTACAAGAGGGCTGAATGAACCGTATTGCCAGTCTGTTTAACATTCGATACCCGGTGATTCAAGCCGGCATGATTTGGTGTAGTGGTTGGAGATTGGCCTCGGCTGTCAGCAATGCTGGCGGCCTGGGCTTGATTGGTTCCGGTTCCATGGATTCTGATCTTCTGCGCCAACAGGTTCGAAAGTGCAAACAGGCTACGCATTATCCATTTGGTGTCAATGTTCCCATGCTTTATGAACGGAATGACGAAAAGTTCAAAATCCTTGAAGAGGAGGGGGTAAACATCGTTTTTACCTCTGCCGGGAATCCCTCAACATGGACCAAATCCCTTAAAGATAAAGGGTTCACCGTTGTTCATGTGATCGCAAATATGAAATTTGCTGTTAAAAGCCAGGATGCCGGCGTGGATGCTATTGTAGCCGAAGGGTTTGAAGCAGGCGGCCATAATGGCAAAGAGGAGACCACAACGATGGTGTTGATCCCTCAGATCCGTGAAGTTACAAACCTGCCGTTGATTGCGGCAGGTGGTATTGCATCGGGAAAAGCAATGCTTGCTGCCTTCGCTTTGGGCGCCGAAGGAGTCCAGATTGGTAGTCGTTTTGTGGCTACACCTGAATCTTCGGCACACCCGGCATTCAAACAGATGATCCTCGAAGCCTCCGATGGGGATACAATGCTCGCCTTGAAACAGATTGGTTCTGTCAGATTGCTGAAGAATAAGTTCTTCCGTGAGGTGAACCAACTTGAGGGTATCGGTGCCTCCCCCGAAGAACTTGCCAACTTGTTGGGTAAAGGCCGGGCACGCAAAGGTATGATGGAAGGGGACATTGACGAAGGAGAACTCGAGATAGGACAGGTTGCTGGATTGATAAAGGCGCTAAAACCGGCCGGAGAAATTGTTGAAGAGATTATGAAAGACTATAATGAGGCACTTAATCAACTAGCCAGCCGCGATTCACCTTTTTTGCAGGTTAAACCTAGGATTATTGAAATATGATTCCTATTTTTACAATACCAATTTAAGTACTAAATATTCACTAAAAATTAACAGCATGGCTGAAGAAACCGTATTCTTCGAACAAGGAGATGTTAAGGTAACTAACTCTCGTTTTATGACTTATGGAACCACTCACTCTATGAGTGGAGTAACCTCTGTTACACAGGTTGTCTATAAACCCAACCGAAAAGGACCCATCATTGTTGCTGCAGTTGGTTTGCTGTGCTTCATTTTTAGCTGGTGGGTTGCAATTATTGTTCTGGCTGCCGCTGTTGTGTGGTGGTTCTTGCAAAAAACTAAGTACGGAGTGCTAATGAGTTCTGCTTCAGGAGACCAGGATGCATTATCAAGTACTGACGCAGATTTTATCAACACAGTCGTGGCAGCTCTTAATGATGCTATTGTGCATCGGGGATAGGAGGGACTAAAATCTAAAATCCCCTTCCTGAATGCATATCCTGAGAGGGGGATTGGAATGTTCTTCCGATTTTTTCTTTATTAGTTAGATTCCTCAATGAAAGGTACAATCATAGAGACACGCAACGATGCTTGCGAGTCTTTTGTACCTATTGTTGATCTTGATTCGAAACTAAATTTATTATCATGAAAAAACCTTTCATCTTATTCGTATTCCTGTTTTCGTTATTCATCAGTTATTCTCAGACTGTTAAACTTGACTCCGGCCTTGTTGCTTACTATCCAATGAATGGGAAAGGAACGGATGTCAGTGCTAACAGAAAACATGGCCCGGTCCATACCGGGAAAGCCACATCCGACCGCAATGGAGCTTCACAGTCAGCCATTCAGTTTTTTGAAGGAACAGGTATGTACAAAAGGGGGTTGTGGGCACCGATCGACATCAGTACATCCAGTTGTCCCAAGTTGACTTTAATCGCTTGGATAAAAACAGATAGAACCTTCGGCCATCAAGATCTGATTACAAACGGGGAAAAGAACTATTGCCGTGGATTTGTCGTTGACAAGGATGATGGAGAATATCGATGGGCGGCAAATAGCGGTAGTGATGATATTTTGTATGGCCCGCTTGTAACAACAGAGTGGGTGTTTATGGCTGTTCTCTACGACCAGCCCAATGAAGCTGTGCGCCTGATTGTAAACAACCAGGTCTATGCCAGTCGTGGGAAAATGGGGAAAGGAGTTGACGTTTTAACGATCGGCAATTTTGAGGGAACAATAGATGATGTCAGGATTTACGATCGTTTACTTACAATTCCAGAGCTGGAGGAGTTATACGAAGGAGCAATCAATATTGATACAGATGAGTTTCCGATTAAAGAGCGTGTTGACTATGACAAAAAGAGGGAAGAGGCAAAACGTGCAGAACTGCTGGAAAATCCGGTTAGGCGTACCTCCAAATCTAAGTTCAGGGTCTATGACGAGGCAAAAAGCTCCAATGTTAAAGCATACCTGGAGGAGGGTGATACAATCACCATCATTGAATTGGATGAGGATTGGGCAATGGTTCAATATTCTGCAGAGAAAACCGGTTTTCTCAGCAACTCTTCCCTCTATGATTATACCTATCCTGCGGATGGATCCGGGTTGGCATTCACACTTAAATACACCTTGCGTAACATATTTAAGTTCACATCGTTAACGTCATGGATCCTTGTCATTGTTTGTGCGATATTGCTATATTTTGCTCTCCGGTACTTTTACAAGATTGAATATTTCTTCTGGCGTTTTGGGGATCATGAACAGGGAGCCATGGGAGCGAGTCGCTCTAACTCGGATGCATACAAAAAGCCTTTCCTGAACCGATTTTTCACATACTACCGCTTCCGATGGTGGCCCCTTACAATCGGAATCATCGGAGCTCTTGCCCTGTTGGTTGCCGGCATCTGGGATGGAACTGAATTGGAATGGTATTTCGATGAAGGTATCAATATCTTACCCATTGGCTACGATCGGCCAATTCATTGGTTCCTCTATGCAGTTACACTCGTCATCCTAATCATGTCGTTGGTGACAGTCGTCGAGAGTTTTGTTGTTGGTGGCTGGAAAGGTGGAATTATGAGGGTTATCTTCATGGTGATTGTCAATTTATTAGCATTTCTGGTCTTCTTTTATCTCTTTCTCGTTTTTCTTATCCTTGGCGCCATCATATTCGGCATTGCTTTTTTTACAGGAGCATTTAACAAGGATACCTATTATTACTCGAATTAATTATAACTACATCTATGTCAGGTAAACCATATTATATTACAAAAGAATTTCCGGAAAAACAGATTGATAAAATCTGGGGCAACGACTCACATATTAGTGCTATTGCAGCAAGTGCCGCACAATATGTTGTTGCCGTGGATGATTCAAGCACATATACTGGCCAGCGCTGGGGTACGCGGGGAGAATTTCCTGCTGATGCAATCAAAGAGGGTTGGGATGAAAAGTATGATATAACCTCTCTTGGATATGGTGGTGATGGCCGTTGGTTCGTTATCATGTCGCAAAACAGTGGGTTTACGGATCAGCGTTGGAATACACGAAATGAATTTCCTGAAAAAGAGATCAAACAGGGGTATAAGGATGGATTTTATATTACTGAGCTTGTTTATGGCGATGACGTCTGGGCTGTGGTAATGTCTAAGCGCGATGATTATACACATCAGATTTACGGTCTGTATAATGAAGTCCCCGGTGATGTGATCAAACAAAACTGGGATAAAGGGTATTCGATTACCTCCCTGGCCCCCGGCAGGGGGAAATGGGTCTTGGTAATGACGAAAACACCTGCCATTGAGAACCAGTCATATGTTTATGATTCCAACTTTCCTCTTGATACGGTCAATGAAAAAATGGGTCAAGGGTACAAGATGTATAATTTGTACTACGGAAATGGAACCTGGATGGTAGTGATGAATATTTTGACAGGTCAGTCGTATGCGAACCAGATCGACGGAACTCAGGAGGATGCTGCGGAAGAAGATACTGCTCAGGAACAGCTTTCCTCCTCAGGTCCCGAGAAGAGGAAGAAAGCAAAGGAAGAAGAGAATACTGAAACCCTGGAGGATATTCTTAACGAATTAAATCAATTAGTGGGACTGAATGAGATTAAGCAGGAGGTCAACAGTTTGATGAAGTTCATTAAGATTGAAAAGATGAGAAGGGACCGGGGGCAAAGCTCAAACCCATTAGCCCTTCATGGGGTCTTTTCAGGATCACCTGGGACTGGGAAAACAACTGTTGCCCGGTTGATAGGACGTATCTACAAAGCGCTTGGATTGTTGAAAAAGGGCCATCTCATCGAAGTAGATCGATCGGGTTTGGTGGCAGATGTCATTGGGGGAACTGCGAAAATGACCAATGCTGTGGTTCAGTCAGCTCTTGATGGTGTGTTATTTATAGATGAAGCATACAGTTTGATTCCGGAAGATGGAGGACGTGATTTCGGAAGCGAGGCTGTTGAAACGCTGTTGAAAAGAATGGATGACCATCGGGATCGACTGGTGGTTATTGTTGCCGGTTACCCAGAAGAGATGAACCGGTTTATCAACAGCAATCCCGGATTGCAGTCTCGTTTCGTGCAAACCTTTCATTTTACTGATTTCAATCCCGGGGAACTTTTTGATATCTTTATCCTGACCAGCAAGTCTAACAATATGAAATTGGCTGAAAATGCTGTCGATAAACTGAACCGCTATTTCGCTTATATCTATAAATCGAGAACTAAGTCGTTTGGCAATGGCCGGAAGGTGAGAAATATTTTTGAAGAGATGATGCGGCATCAGGCTGTCAGGTTAGGAAAACTGGATAAAATATCCGACAATGAATTGATGACTTTGACTTTGGACGATGTTGAGAAAGCTGTTCAGGATGAGTTTATGGACGAGAAGATGGAATCTGTTGAGGAGATCCTGGCGGAGTTGAATCAGTTGGTTGGCATGAAAAAGATTAAGGAAGATGTCAGAACATTGACAAATTTCATTAAGGTAGAGAAGATCAAAGCCGAGAAAGGTATGAAGAGTCAATCCATCACGCTGCACAGTGTATTTCATGGGCCACCGGGTACCGGAAAAACAACTGTGGCCAGGCTTATGGGCAGGGTTTATAAATCATTGGGAATCCTTCAATCAGGACATGTTATAGAGGTGAGTAGATCTGACCTTGTGGGGACGCATGTTGGATTTACTGCTGAGAAAACAGACAATGTTGTAGATTTAGCCTTGAATGGTATTCTGTTTGTTGATGAGGCCTACACGCTGAAACCGGAAGGAAGCGGGAATGACTTCGGGCAAGAGGCGATTGATCAGATTTTGAAGCGGATGGAGGATGATCGCAATAACCTTGTAGTGATCGTGGCCGGTTATCCGGATGAGATGGATCGTCTGATTGAATCTAACCCTGGTTTGAAATCACGATTCAACCGGTATTTTGATTTTAATGATTACAGTCCCAAAGAACTTTTTCAGATCTTCATGGTCTTCTGCGGCAAGCATGAAATAACGCTGGAAAAGGAGTCCTATCAACTAATCAGGCAGTATTTGGAGAACGAATTCAATAACCGCGACAGGACTTTCGGAAATGGCAGGATGGTAAGAAATTTTTATGAAAAACTTATTCAAGCCCAATCTGACCGCATTGCCAACACCACTGAAGAAATTACTGTTGAGATGCTAACTACACTTAAAATAGAGGACGTATTGAAAGTGACAGAAATTGATGATGGTGGTAGTCGTGGCCCTTCGGGATCATCCAAAGGGGGGCAAAGCAGCAATTGATTATTTTTTGATATATTTGTCTAAGAAATATCTAAAATGATACGAGGTGATATCAACTGGCAAGGCAAGAACATTTTGATTGTTGAAGATGATCAAATATGTTTCAGTTACCTGGATGTATTACTAAAACCAACCAGGGTGACTATTTTCCATGCGCTGGAAGGGCAACAGGCAATAGATCTCTGTACTATTCACCCCGAAATTGATGTGGTATTGATGGATGTCAGGTTGCCAGGAATGAATGGACTGGATGCCACACGTATTATCACTTCTATCAGGCAGGACCTACCTGTGATTGCACAAACTGCTTATACTTCAGAAGAGGATCAGCAAGCAGCATTTTCAGCCGGGTGCTGGGATTTTATCGCCAAACCAATCCCGGCGAACGAGATGATCAGAATGATTAAAAAATATCTTGAAAGAGAGGTGCAGGGGTGTCCAAATTGAACTTCGTCTTTGCTTCGACGTTCTAACTTCGTACTTCCAGTTCTGACTTCTAACTTCGTACTTCTGACTTCAAATCGTGGGATGTACTGGATTCGAACCAGTGACCCCCGCCCTGTCAAGGCGATGCTCTAAACCAACTGAGCTAACATCCCGGAAAAGGCTGCAAAGATAAAAAAATGTGACTATCTCTCTTCGCATAATTCTCTACTTTTGTTGGTTAATTATAAAAAATCAAGGTATGTTAAAAAAGGTAGGAACATATTTACTCATATTCCTGTTCACTTCTCTTTATGGATCAGGATTCTCCCAGGTTGAAAATCAGAAGATTACACTTGAAGATGTGTTCAAAAAAAGAATATTCTCCTCGAAAGGTGTATACGGAATGCAACCGCTTAAAGACGGTCGATACTTTTCGCAGGTCAAGAATGACAGCCTGAATGTCTATGACTATGCTACGGGCGATTATGTAAGCACGATTGTCACTTCAGCTGAGTTGATCCCGGAAGGTGATTCGACACCTGTTCCCATTTCCAGCTATGAACTGAGTGATAATGAGGCAAGAATTCTATTCACTGCCGATGAAGAAGCAATCTATCGTCACTCCTCCAAGGCATACTATTATATATATGATATTGCTAGCAGGAAACTGATCCCGCTATCGAATGGCGAGAAGCAACGACTAGCCACATTCTCCCCGGATGGAAACAAAGTAGCCTTTGTCCGTGACAACAATATTTTTATCAGGGATCTGGAATCCGGCTTCTGGGATCCGGGCACCAGCGGAGGGCAAGGTGATGATACCAATCGTGATCCGGTATTCACCACCGAAATGCAAATCACCTCGGATGGACAGGTTAACGAAATCATCAACGGAGCAACAGACTGGGTATATGAGGAGGAGTTTGGTTTCACGAAAGCATATTTCTGGTCGCCCGACGGCAAAAAGATTGCTTATTATCGGTTTGATGAAAAGCGGGTAAAGGAATACAAACTGGAGTATTATGGTGATATTTATCCGGAGGTCTATACCTACAAGTATCCGAAGGCGGGAGAGGATAACTCACTGATAGAGGTTAAAATCTACCATCTTGAAACAGGAGAGACGATTCCGGTTGACATCGGAAATGAGACCGATATCTATATTCCCCGGATCAAATGGACAACAAATCCCAATTCCCTGGCCTTCTACCGGATGAATCGCCATCAGAACAAACTGGAGCTCTTACTGACTGATGCGGCGAATGGTTCGTCAACGATCATCCTCACCGAGAATAACCCCTGGTACATCGACATTACTGATGACTGGACCTTCTTTAAGGATGGAAAGTCGGTTCTCCTGACAAGTGAAAAGGATGGATACAATCATATCTACCTATATGATCTTAATGGAAACCTGAGAAGACAGATCACCTCTGGCAAGTGGGATGTGTCTGCATTGTACGGCGTGGATGAAGAGCATGGTCTCGTCTATTTTCAGTCTGGACAATCCTCACCCCTGAACCGTGAGGTGAAGGTTGTTGGTCTTGATGGGCAGGGAGAGCGGACACTTTCGGGGAAAGTGGGCTATAACCGGGCTCAATTCAATGCCGATTATTCGTTTTATGTCAATAATTGGTCTGATATCAATACACCACCGGTAATTACATTAAACAAAGCAGATGGTCAGGAGGTACGGGTTTTTCAGGCCAATGAATCATTACGGGACCTGATGAAAGAATATAATTTCTCTGTGGTAGATTTTTTCACGTTCAAAACAGACGATGGGGTGGATCTCAACGGCTGGATGTTGAAACCGCCAGATTTTGATCCGGATAAAAAATATCCTGTACTCTTTACGATTTATGGAGGTCCGGGATCTCAGACCGTTGCAAATCGCTGGGGAAGCGCCAGTTCCTGGAACCAGATGATTGCTCAACATGGAATCGTTGTAGTCTCTGTCGACAACAGGGGAACAGGTTCTCGTGGTGAGGAGTTCAAAAAGTGCACTTATCTTGAACTTGGGAAATATGAAACATCAGATCAGGTAGAGGCTGCGAAGTATCTGGGATCGCTACCATACATAGATAAGGATCGGATTGGGATGTGGGGCTGGAGTTTTGGAGGATACCTCACACTCTCTTGCCTGACAAAAGGAGCTGACTACTTCAGCATGGGTGTCGCAGTTGCACCGGTTACAAACTGGAAGTACTATGATAATATTTATACCGAGAGATTTATGCGGACACCCCTGGAGAATGATAAGGGTTACGAAGACAACTCTCCCGTTAACCATGCAAAGAAGTTGAAAGGGAAGGTTCTGATCATTCATGGGATGGCCGACGACAACGTACATGCCCAGAATACCTATGATATGATCACTGCCCTGGTAGCCGCAGATAAGCAGTTTGAGCTTCAGGTGTATCCCAACAGTAACCATGGTATCTATTCGGGCAGGAATACCACCTGGCATAACTACAGCAGGATGACGAAGTTTATCCTGGAGAACCTGTAGTTATTTTACATTTTGTATTTTGCATTTTAAATTTGATTTGGTATCTTTGCAGCCCTTTTTAGGAATAATTTGTTCATTAAAACAAGAAAGAGAGAGTAAAGGCATGATTGTAGTACCTGTAAAAGAAGGCGAAAATATCGACCGCGCGCTAAAAAAACTTAAGCGTAAATTTGAAAAAACAGGCGTAGTGAGAGAGGTTCGTGAACGGCAAAAGTTCACAAAACCATCTATTAAGCGCAGGGAAGAGATTCAAAAAGCTGTTTACATCCAGAAGCTTCATCAGGAAGAGAGTTAAAACAGATTTTTAAAAGAAGAAATTTTGAACTGGATAAATATCTTTGTATATTTATCCGGTGAATGGGCAACCCATTAAAAGTTTCTTCTTATTTTTTTGGCTGTGGTGAAGGAGATGTTTATTGAATATATCAAGTATGAGAAGCGATACTCGCCTCATACTGTCACAGCCTACCAGAATGACCTTACACAATTTTTCGATTTTTTAGAGCATCAGTATGATCTCCATGGCATGGACGGAGTTGATCATTTGATTATCCGTTCATGGATTGTCTATCTGATAGGGCAGGGGATTAGCGAACGAAGTGTGAATCGGAAAATTACCACCTTGAAATCCTTTTACAAGTATCTTGTTAAAACCGGCAATGTCGAAGTTAACCCGATGAATCGGCTGACTTCGTTGAAAACGAACAAACGGTTACCAGTTTATTTAGAACAGGATCGGATTGATCTCATGTTTGATCAGCTTGATTATGGAGAAGGGTTCCAGGCTGTTAGAAACAGACTTATTCTTGAGTTGCTCTATTCGACAGGTATGCGATTATCGGAACTGGTTCATCTCCAAGACAATGATATTGATCTGGACCAAGCAAGCCTGAAAGTTTTGGGAAAACGTAATAAGGAGCGAATTATCCCGTTTGGATCAGTATTGGGAGGGTTATTGAAGCAGTATCAGGATATGAAAAGGGACTTGTTTCCAGGACAAACCTGGCTGATTCTTACTGACAGAGGGGCTCAAATCTACCCGAAAATGGTTTATCGAATTGTTAACCAGGCTATTGCTCAGGTTTCAACACGTACCAGGAGAAGTCCGCATGTTCTCCGGCATACATTTGCAACACATTTATTAAACAATGGAGCTGAATTGAATGCAGTCAAAGAGCTCCTGGGCCATAGTAGTTTGGCAGCGACACAAGTCTATACTCATAATGAGATTGAAAAATTGAAGCGTATTTATCAACAAGCTCATCCAAAAGCATAATTAAAAAGGAGGTCTTATGAACATGATTATTAACTCTGTACATTTCAAAGCAGATAAAATGCTGGAAACTTTTGTGAAAGAGAAGCTGGAGAAATTACCATCTGTCTTTGATGGTGTTATCGGCGCGGAGATTAAACTGAAGGTGGATAACACTGACATTCCTGAAAATAAAATTGCAGAGATCAGATTGATGGTGAAAGGGAACGACTTGTTTGTGATAAAGGAGGCAAAGACATTTGAGGAGGCTATATCTTTGGCCTCCGATGTGCTGCACAGGCAGCTGAAAAAGTACAAAGAGAAACAGCGAGGGAAATAATAATCACTAAAATTTAAGAAAACTCTTTGATAATTTTCTAATTCTTTATACTTTTGCAGTCCTTTTTCGTGAAGGACTGTTTTTTTTATAGGATATACGTTCATTGAAATCATTATAGAGACGCGATTAATCGCGTCTGTAATAATAAATGGAATGGGCAACAAACGCCGATGTAGCTCAGTTGGTAGAGCAGCTGATTTGTAATCAGCTGGTCGGCGGTTCGAGCCCGTCCATCGGCTCTGCAGAGAAGAGGCATGCCTCTTCTCTGCAGAATATTCGGGGAGATACCAGAGCGGTCAAATGGGGCAGACTGTAAATCTGTTGGCGAAGCCTTCGGAGGTTCGAATCCTCCTCTCCCCACCAGGGAAAATGGTGAAATGGTAAAATGGTAAAATGGTGAAAAACGCGAATAAACTCAATTTCACCAATTCACTATCTGACTTGCGGAAGTAGCTCATTTGGTAGAGCGGAAGCCTTCCAAGCTTCAGGTGGCGGGTTCGAGCCCCGTCTTCCGCTCAAATCTGGGCCAAAAACCGGGCTCCTAATTGATCCCGGATGTTGTTCAGGAATTGAAAGAAGCCTTTGTAGCTCAGGGGTAGAGCACTTCCTTGGTAAGGAAGGGGTCAGCAGTTCAATTCTGCTCAAAGGCTCAAAAATCTTGCAATTAATCAACAATCACGTAATTAAACTTTAATTCAAAATGGCAAAAGAAAAATTCGAACGTTCAAAACCACACGTCAATGTTGGAACAATCGGACACATTGACCATGGTAAAACCACCCTTACAGCTGCTATTACCCTGGTACTGGCAGAAAAAGGACTCTCTGCTTTCCGGTCGTTTGACTCGATCGACAATGCTCCTGAGGAAAAAGAAAGAGGTATTACTATTAATACGGCTCACATTGAGTATTCAACAGCGAATCGTCACTATGCGCACGTTGACTGTCCGGGACACGCCGACTATATCAAGAATATGGTTACCGGTGCTGCCCAGATGGACGGCGCTATCCTGGTAGTTGCTGCAACAGATGGTCCGATGCCTCAGACCAATGAGCACATTCTACTCGCTCGTCAGGTAGGTGTACCTCGTATGGTGGTCTTCATGAACAAATGCGATAGTGTTGACGATCCTGAACTCCTCGACCTCGTTGAAATGGAAATTCGCGATCGCTTAACTTTCTATGGTTTTGATGGTGATGAAACTCCAATCATCCGTGGTTCTGCGCTGGGCGGACTTAACAAGGAGCCTGAATGGGTTGACAAGATCATGGAACTGATGGATGCAGTCGATTCTTATATCCCACTGCCTCCTCGCGATATTGACAAGCCATTCCTGATGCCTGTTGAGGATGTATTCTCAATCACAGGCCGTGGAACTGTTGCTACTGGTAGAATTGAAACCGGAGTTATCAACACTGGCGACCCTGTAGATATCATTGGCATGGGTGCAGAAAAGCTAAAATCAGTTGTAACCGGAGTGGAGATGTTCCGCAAGATCCTCGACAGAGGGGAAGCTGGTGACAATGCAGGTCTGTTGCTCCGCGGGATCGATAAAGATGCGATCCGCCGTGGTATGGTCATCGCAAAACCCGGTTCAATCACACCTCACAAACACATTAAAGCTGAGGTCTATATCCTGAAGAAAGAGGAAGGTGGTCGTCATACTCCGTTCCATAACAAATACCGTCCCCAGTTCTATTTCAGAACCACCGATGTTACGGGTGAGATTGTTCTTCCCGAAGGTGTTGAGATGGTAATGCCTGGCGATAACCTTAGTATTGAAGTGAATCTGATTTCTGAGATCGCCATGAGCAAAGGTCTTCGTTTCGCTATCCGCGAAGGTGGACGTACTGTTGGTGCCGGTCAGGTTACAGAGATCATTGACTGATTAACCTGTTGAATTAAAGATTAATTGCACACGGGTGTAGCTCAATTGGTAGAGTGGCGGTCTCCAAAACCGTAGGCTGTGGGTTCGACTCCTACCACCCGTGCAAATATTTAGATAAATGGCTAAGTTTAAATTGGTTACCTACGTCAAAGAGAGCTACGATGAGCTGGTCTATAAAGCTTCTTGGCCAACATGGCCTGAGTTACAAAGTAGCGCAATCGTTGTATCTGTGGCATCCCTTATTATTGCCCTGGTCGTTTTTACGATGGACGAAGTCTTCCGTAATGTTTTGATGCAGTTCTACAAGCTTTTCTAGCCATTCTAGGAAGATTTATCTAAGAGTATACAGGATTCTACACGTCGATACAATTGCAACGAAGGCATGAGTGAACAGGATAAAAAGTGGTACGTTGTCAGAGCCATTAGTGGGAATGAGAAGAAGGTGAAGCAATACCTCGAAAGCGAGATTGCCAACCACAACCTTCAGGATTATATCACACAGATTCTGATCCCCACTGAAAAGGTTTATATGATCCGTAACGGGAAAAAGGTGAGCAAAGAGCGAAACTATTTTCCCGGTTATGTCCTCATTGAAGCCAACCTCATCGGCGAAGTTCCCCATATCATTCGCAATGTACCTGGAGTCCTCGGATTTCTTGGAGCGAAAGGGGAGGCTCACCCACTGCGTCCTTCGGAAGTAAAACGCCTGTTAGGTAAATTTGATGAGTTGTCGGAGCTGGGTGAAGAGGTTAACATACCTTATATCGTTGGCGAGACTGTTACGGTAGTAGATGGTCCTTTCAACAGCTTTAGTGGTGTAATTGAAGAAATCAACGAAGAGAAGAAAAAACTGAAAGTGATGGTCAAGATCTTTGGACGGAAAACCCCGCTCGAACTTGGCTTCATGCAGGTACAGAAAGAGTAGTAGAGACGAGATTTATCGCAACTCAAGCTCATGATTAGTAAAGTCGAGGCATGCCTCGACTCACCATTAAAAAAAGTAAAATGGCAAAAGAAGTATCTGGTTTAATTAAGTTGCAGATCAAGGGTGGTACTGCGAATCCATCTCCACCGGTAGGCCCTGCTCTGGGTGCCAAGGGTGTGAACATTATGGAGTTCTGCAAGCAGTTTAATGCCCGTACCCAGGATAAAGCTGGTAAAGTTATTCCCGTGATCATTACGGTTTACCGGGATAAGTCGTTTGATTTTATTGTCAAGACTCCTCCGGTGGCAGTTCAACTTATGGAAGCGGTCAAATTACAAAAAGGATCAGCTGAGCCCAACCGCCTTAAGGTTGGATCTATCTCCTGGGAGCACGTGAAGCAGATCGCTGAAGATAAGATGATAGACCTTAACGCGTTTACCGTTGAGTCGGCGATGAAGATGGTTGCTGGAACGGCCCGCAGTATGGGGATAATTGTATCAGGTACCGCACCATTTTAAATTCTAGCGCCACAATTATTGTGGCTGTACAGACGCGATAAATCGCATCTCTGCCAAATTCAGATTAAAAAATAAATCACTTCATATGACCAAGTTGACAAAGAAGAGAAAAGCAGCTTTTGAGAAATACGACCGGGAGGCTGTTTACTCATTAACTGATGCAATAGGGATTGTCAAAGACATTACCGAAACGAAATTTGATTCCTCCATTGATATAGATATCCGCCTGGGTGTAGATCCCCGTAAGGCAAACCAAATGGTTCGTGGCACCGTGACGCTTCCTCATGGTACTGGGAAAACTATCCGGGTATTGGTGTTGTGTACCCCCGACAAAGAAGAAGAGGCCACGTTGGCCGGAGCCGACTATGTTGGGTTGGATGATTACGTTGCAAAGATCAAGGGTGGCTGGACTGATGTTGACGTTGTCATCACAATGCCCAGCGTTATGGCTAAAGTGGGTGCCTTAGGAAAGATCCTGGGTCCCCGCGGATTGATGCCAAACCCAAAAACCGGAACCGTCACGATGGAAGTTGGAAAAGCTGTCCAGGACGTGAAAGCCGGTAAGATCGATTTTAAAGTAGATAAATTTGGTATCATCCATGCATCAGTTGCAAAGGTTTCATTTGAACCTGATAAAATTGAAGAGAACACCAAGGAGCTTATCCAGACAGTAGTCAAATTGAAACCTGCTTCCGCAAAAGGTACTTATGTGAAAAGTATTTACCTCTCAAGTACAATGAGTCCCGGTGTGCAGGTGGAACCCAAATCTGTTACGGCTTAATTTTTCAGTAACCTGAACATCAATCATGAAAAAAGAAGAAAAAAATCAGTTAATCGAATCAATGGTTGAGAAGCTGAAAGAGGCCAATATTTTCTACCTTACCGACATCTCTAATCTGAATGTGGAGACTTCCGGACGCCTGCGGCGACTTTGCTTCAAACGCAATGTCCAACTGCAGATGATCAAGAATACTTTCCTCAAGAAAGCAATGGAGAGAAGCGGAAAGGAATTTGAACCTTTTTACAGTATCCTGAATGGCTCTACCTCGATCATGTTTTCAGATGTCGCCAACGACCCTGCTTTACTGATCCAGGAATTCCGTAAAAAGTCCCCAAAACCCATCCTGAAAGGTGCTTGGGTAGAAGAGACTGCATACCTTGGAGACGATCAGCTGAAGGCACTGGCCAGCATCAAGTCGAAGAATGAAATGGTTGCAGACCTGATTGCTTTGTTGCAATCACCTGCGAAGAATGTCATCTCGGCTTTGCAGTCTGGTGGAGAAAATCTCTCGGGCATAGTGAAAACGTTATCGGAAAGGCCCGAATAATCATTGAGTTAAACAACAAGAATTATAAACCGTCCGGAATGACCGGAAACCAAAACAACAATTGAAATGGCAGACTTAAAAGCTTTTGCTGAACAGTTAGTTAACCTGACCGTTAAAGAGGTCAATGAATTGGCAGCAATCCTGAAAGACGAATATGGTATCGAACCCGCAGCTGCTGCTGTAGCTGTTGCTGCACCTGCTGCTGTTGAAGCCGCTGAAGCTGAAGAGCAGAGCACATTTGACGTAGTTCTGAAACACCCGGGACAAGCCAAACTGGCTGTTGTGAAACTGGTAAAAGAATTGACCAGTCTGGGACTCAAAGAAGCTAAAGAACTCGTAGATGCTGCACCAAAAGCGATCAAAGAAGGTGTATCTAAAGATGAGGCACAGGCATTGATGAACCAACTTATGGAGGCAGGTGCAGAGGTTGAAATTAAGTAGACTATACTTTCTCATTCCTAAATAGTTATAGACTTTCCCGAAAAAAGGGGAAGTCTATAACTTGTTTATATTGAAAGTTAAATTAGTTTCTTAACCGTCCCGCCAGGGCGGGACACAAACCCAAAGACCTTGGCTCCAAATAAAATTCAAAAAATCAGTTTCGCATCTGCCAAGATTCAGGCTGAATACCCCGATTTTCTTGATGTTCAGATCCAATCCTTTAAGGATTTTTTCCAACTCGAAACCAATCCTGAAAATAGGATCAATGAAGGTCTTTTCAAGGTTTTCGCTGAGAATTTCCCGATTTCTGATGCGCGGAATAACTTCGTCCTTGAATTTCAGGACTATTACATCGATCCTCCAAGGTATTCCATTGAGGAGTGTATCGAGCGTGGTTTAACCTATAGCGTTCCGCTGAAGGCAAAATTAAAACTCTATTGTACTGATCCAGAGCACGAAGATTTTGAGACGATTATCCAGGATGTTTACCTTGGAATGATCCCTTATATGACCCCGAGAGGAACCTTTGTTGTCAATGGTGCCGAACGGGTAATTGTGTCTCAGCTTCATCGCTCACCAGGTGTCTTTTTCAGCACAAGCTACCATGCAAATGGGGTTCAGCTTTATTCGGCCCGAATCATCCCTTTCAAGGGATCCTGGATTGAATTTACAACCGATATCAACAATGTGATGTATGCATACATCGACCGGAAAAAGAAGTTGCCGGTCACTACACTGTTGCGCGCTATCGGCTATGAAACGGATAAGGATATCCTGGAGATCTTCAACCTTGCTCAGGAAGTGAAGGTGAGTAAAGCCACTCTAAAAAAAGTTGTCGGCTCTAAACTCGCAGCTCGCGTTGTTCGAACATGGATTGAGGATTTCGTAGATGAAGATACAGGTGAAGTGGTCTCAATTGAACGGACAGAGGTTATCATCGAGCGGGAGACGATTCTTGAAAACGAACACGTGGATTTGATCGTGGATGCAGGAATCAAAACTATCCTGATTCACACTACCGACTCGCTTACTACTGACTATTCGATTATTTTCAATACCCTTCAGAAAGACCCGGCTAACTCAGAAAAGGAGGCAGTCGAATTTATCTACCGGCAACTCCGTAATGCTGAACCTCCCGACGAAGAGACTGCAAGAGGGATCATCGAGAAGTTGTTCTTCTCCGATAAGCGCTATGACTTAGGAGATGTTGGAAGATACCGGATCAACCGGAAACTGAACAGGAATACTCCGATGGAGACGAAGGTATTGACGAAAGAAGATATCATCTCCATTATCAAGTATCTTATTGAACTGGTGAACTCCAAAGCGGAGATCGACGATATCGACCATCTCAGTAACCGTCGTGTACGTACGGTGGGCGAGCAACTCTACAACCAATTTGGTGTTGGTCTGTCAAGAATGGCCCGGACGATCCGTGAACGAATGAACGTTCGGGATAACGAGGTCTTTACTCCAACCGACCTGATCAATGCAAAGACGTTGTCTTCAGTTATTAATACCTTTTTTGGCACCAACCAGTTGTCTCAGTTCATGGATCAGACAAATCCACTGGCTGAATTAACCCATAAACGCCGTATTTCGGCGCTTGGACCTGGAGGTCTGTCACGAGAACGCGCTGGGTTTGAGGTGCGTGACGTGCACTATACCCACTACGGCCGGTTGTGTACTATTGAAACGCCGGAAGGTCCGAACATCGGACTTATCTCATCCCTCTGCGTATTTGCAAAGATCGATCGCCTCGGGTTCATTGAAACACCTTACCGAAGAGTGATTGAAGGTAGGGTTGACCTGAGTGATGAACCAATCTATTTAACCGCTGAGGAGGAAGAAAATAAGATTATAGCACAGGCTAGTACACCGATTGGTGAAAAAGGCCTGCTGCAGGAAGAGCGGGTTAAAGTACGGTACCTTGCTGATTATCCGATTATTGAACGGACTAAAGTAGACCTTATCGACATCGCTCCAAATCAGATCGCTTCCATTGCCGCATCTCTTATTCCATTTCTGGAACACGATGATGCCAACCGTGCACTCATGGGATCTAACATGATGCGTCAGGCTGTTCCATTGCTCAATCCCGAAGTAGCTCTGGTAGGTACTGGGATTGAAGGAATGGTTGCAACGGATTCAAGGGTTCTGATTAATGCCGAAGGCGATGGTGTGGTTGAAAGTGTTGATGCCAATGAGATTGTGATCAAATACAACAGGGAAGAACGGGACCGGATGGTCAGTTTTGATGACGATTATAAAAGCTACCGTCTCACCAAGTTTGCCCGAACCAACCAGAATACCTGTATCAATCTTCGTCCTATTGTTAGGCAAGGGGATAAAGTTACCAAAGGGATGGTCCTTTGCGAAGGATATGCTACCCAGGATGGGGAACTGGCCCTCGGTCGCAACCTGATGGTTGCCTTCATGCCTTGGAAAGGATACAATTTTGAAGATGCTATCGTGATTTCGGAAAAGGTGGTGAAGGAGGATATCTTTACCTCTATCCACATTGAAGAATTCACCCTCGAAGTTCGTGACACCAAACGTGGTGTTGAAGAACTTACCAACGATATTCCGAATGTTAGCGCCGAAGCAACCAAAGACCTGGATGAAAACGGATTGATCAGAATTGGTGCAGAAGTGAATGAGGGAGATATCCTCATTGGAAAGATTACACCAAAAGGGGAGAGCGATCCAACTCCTGAGGAGAAACTTCTCAGGGCTATTTTTGGTGACAAAGCAGGTGATGTAAAGGATGCTTCACTCAAAGCGCCTCCTTCGATGAAGGGCGTTGTGATTGAAAAGAAACTCTTCTCACGTGTTATCAAGGACAGGAAAGCAAAGGTAAAAGAGAAAGAAGAACTGAAGAAGATCGATGACGAATTTCACAAAGAAGAGGCAAAATTTAAGAACAAACTGATCGATAAACTGGGTGCCCTTGTTTATGGGAAGATCTCTCAGGGAGTCTACAATAACTTCAAAACGGAAGTAGTTCCCAAAGGCTCCAAGTTTACTTCCAAAACCCTTTCAGAAGTCGATTACAATACGGTTAACCCGAATAAATGGACTACCGACAAGGATAAGAACGAGATGATCAAGGTGTTGATAAACAACTATATTATCAAACACAAAGAACTCCTCGGAAAATTTAACCGGATCAAGTTTACCTCTATGGTTGGCGATGATCTGCCGGCTGGTATTGTTCAGATGGCCAAAGTTTATATTGCCAAGAAGAGGAAACTCAAGGTAGGTGATAAGATGGCAGGTCGTCACGGGAACAAGGGGATCGTGGCAAGGATTGTAAGGGAAGAGGATATGCCTTTCCTGAAAGACGGGACTCCTGTCGATGTTGTTCTCAATCCTTTGGGTGTACCCTCCCGGATGAATCTTGGGCAGATTTATGAAACGATCCTTGGATGGGCAGGTAAGAAACTCGATATGAGATTCACCTCCCCGATCTTCAATGGAGCTACTCAGGACCAGATCAATGGATACCTCCGTCAGGCTGGCCTTCCCGAGAATGGGAAAGTCTATTTATATGACGGCCTTAGCGGTGATCGATTTGATCAGCCAACCACCGTGGGTTATATCTACATCATGAAATTGCACCATATGGTGGATGACAAGATGCACGCTCGTTCAATCGGACCTTACTCCCTGATTACTCAGCAACCTCTTGGAGGTAAAGCTCAGTTTGGAGGACAGCGATTTGGTGAAATGGAGGTATGGGCTTTGGAAGCATTTGGCGCTGCTAATATCCTGCTCGAGATCCAAACAGTGAAATCCGATGATGTTATCGGACGTGCAAAAGCATATGAAGCCATTGTAAAAGGTGATAATATGCCTGTATCGGGAATTCCCGAATCCTTTAATGTATTGATTCACGAATTACGCGGCCTTGGACTTAACGTCAGCTTCGACTAGTGTATCAGGTAAGTTAGAAATTTGTTTATAATCGTCAATCAACAACTATATGGCTTTTAGAAAAGACGGACCAGTCACCAGTGGGTTTTCAAGTATCACTGTCAGCCTTGCATCTCCGGAGAAAATTCTGGAACTGTCAAGTGGCGAGGTGCTGAAGCCCGAAACCATCAACTACCGGACCTATAAACCCGAACGCGATGGTTTGTTTTGCGAACGGATCTTCGGCCCTGTAAAAGATTGGGAATGTCATTGCGGTAAATATAAGAGAATCAGGTATAAAGGAATCGTTTGCGACCGATGTGGCGTGGAGGTTACCGAGAAGAAGGTACGCCGCGAACGGATGGGGCATATCCAACTGGTTGTTCCCGTAGCACATATCTGGTTTTTCCGCTCTCTACCAAACAAGATCGGCTCACTGCTTGGTTTACCAACAAAAAAACTCGAAGCAATCATCTATTACGAGAAGTATGTGGTTATCAACGCAGGCGTTCTGAAGGAAGAGGGAATCAATTACCTTGATTTTCTCTCAGAGGAGGAATATTTTGACTACCTCGAGAAGATCCCGCAGGACAATCAACACCTCGACGATTCAGATCCCAATAAATTCATTGCCAAGATGGGCGCTGAAGCCCTCTGCGATCTGCTCGCACGTCTTAACCTCGACAAAGAATCATTTGATTTGAGGCACAAGGCAAATACTGAGACATCACAACAACGGAAAGCTGAAGCCCTGAAGCGGCTGCAAGTCTTTGAAGCGTTTCGTGATGCACAAAAGAGGCTGGAAAATCGTCCCGAATGGATGATCGTGAAAGTTGTACCGGTGATACCGCCTGAATTGAGACCTTTGGTTCCACTCGATGGTGGACGTTTTGCTACCTCTGACCTGAACGATCTTTACCGCCGGGTAATCATCCGGAACAACCGACTGAAACGACTGATTGAGATCAAAGCTCCTGATGTGATCCTGCGTAATGAAAAACGGATGCTCCAGGAAGCTGTTGACTCATTGCTGGATAACTCCCGCAAGGCAAGCGCAGTAAAAACTGAGTCGAATAGGGCTCTTAAATCACTGAGCGACAGCTTGAAAGGAAAACAAGGAAGGTTCCGTCAGAACCTTCTTGGAAAACGTGTTGACTACTCGGGCCGTTCCGTTATTGTTGTAGGACCCGAACTGAAACTCAACGAATGTGGTTTGCCAAAAGAGATGGCTTCGGAGCTTTTCAAGCCTTTCATCATCCGTAAGATGCTGGAACGAGGGATTGTGAAGACAGTTAAATCGGCCAAAAAGATCGTTGACCGCAAAGATCCGGTTGTTTGGGATATCCTGGAGAACATTCTGAAAGGGCATCCGGTTTTATTGAACCGCGCTCCCACACTTCACCGATTGGGGATCCAGTCATTTCAGCCAAAGCTGATCGAGGGGAAAGCAATCCAGCTTCACCCACTCGTATGTACCGCTTTCAATGCCGACTTCGACGGTGACCAGATGGCGGTACACGTCCCACTGGGGCATGCTGCTATCCTGGAAGCACAATTGCTGATGCTCGCTTCACACAATATTTTAAATCCTGCCAACGGTGCACCAATCTCAGTGCCTTCACAGGACATGGTTTTGGGACTCTATTACATGACCAAGGCCCGCACCAGCACGAAAGAGCAACAGATGTTGGGAGAAGGGATGACCTTCTATTCACCCGAAGAGGTGATTATTGCTCATAACGAGAAGCGTGCTGATCTCCATTCTGTGATCAATGTAAGGATTAATGCCATTGAGAATGACCTTCCCGTCACAAAGATCATTGAGACTACAGTAGGCCGGGTTCTCTTTAATCAGGTGGTCCCTAAGAAGTATGGCTATATTAACCAGCTTCTTACTAAGAAAGCTCTACGTGATATCATTGGCTCAATCCTGAAGAAAACGGGTACCGCCAATACAGCAAAATTTCTTGATGATATCAAAGACCTCGGATTTACGATGGCATTCAGGGGTGGGCTCTCCTTTAATCTCGATGATGTGATTGTTCCTGAGATCAAAGAGAGTTTGATTGAAGAGGCTATCGCGGAGGTCGATGAAGTGGTAGGAAACTACAATATGGGTTTTATTACCAACAACGAACGTTACAACCAGATTATCGACATCTGGACCCATACCAATTCCAAGCTGACGATCACACTGATGAATCAGCTTTCCAATGACAAGCAAGGATTAAATCCTGTATATATGATGCTTGATTCCGGTGCGCGAGGTTCCAAAGAGCAGATTCGTCAGCTTTGCGGAATGCGAGGATTGATGGCAAAACCTCAGAAATCAGGTGCTTCCGGAGGTGAAATCATTGAGAATCCGATTCTCTCCAACTTTAAAGAGGGGCTTTCGGTACTCGAGTATTTTATTTCCACACACGGTGCGCGTAAAGGTTTGGCTGACACGGCTTTGAAAACAGCTGATGCCGGTTACCTCACCCGTCGTTTGGTAGATGTTGCACAGGATGTCATTATCTCTGAAGAAGATTGCGGAACACTGCGAGGGTTGACCATCATCGTGCTTAAGAAACAGGAAGAGGTTGTTGAAACACTTTACGACCGGATCCTTGGTCGTGTTACACTGCACGATGTTTATCATCCTCAGACAGGCGAACTGATCATCGGTGCAGGGGAAGAGATTACCGAAGAGGTAGCTCAGGTGATTGAAACCTCACCGATAGAGGGTGTTGAGATTAGATCTGTATTGACATGTGAGTCGAAAAAAGGTGTTTGCACCAAATGTTATGGACGAAACCTGGCAACCGGGCGACTGGTTGAAAAGGGAGAGGCTGTAGGTGTTATTGCCGCACAGTCGATCGGTGAACCTGGGACACAGCTTACACTTCGTACCTTCCACGTGGGTGGTGTGGCTGGTGTGAATATCACCAGTGCTTCCAGGATCCAGGCAAAATACGATGGTATCCTTGAGATCGATGAGTTACGTTCTCTTCCATTTGTTCCGGAAACAGGCCAACCTTATGAGATCGTGATCGGGCGTGCAGCTGAGATGAGAATCATTGATAAAACTACACATATTGCCTTAACCTCTTCACACATACCATATGGGGCACGCCTCTTTTACAAAAATGGCGATTCGGTGAAGAAGGATAGCTTGATCAGCGAATGGGATCCGTACAATGCACTCATTCTTTCAGAGGTTCCCGGGAAGGTGAGCTTTGAAAACATCATTGAAAATGTGACTTACCGTGTTGAATCAGACGATCAGACTGGTTTTAATGAAAAAGTGATCATCGAGTCCCGTCAGAAAGCAAAGAATCCTGCTATCAATATTCTGGATGCCAACGGCGAGATCATGAAAATATATGACCTTCCTGTTGGATCACATATCATGATGGAGAACAATGCGAAAATTAAAGGTGGTACGATTCTAGTGAAGATCCCTCGGGCTGTCGGAAAAGCTGGTGACATCACCGGTGGTTTGCCGCGGGTAACCGAACTTTTTGAAGCCAGAAATCCCTCCGACCCAGCAATCGTTTCTGAGATTGACGGCGTTGTCTCCTTTGCTAAGAAACTCAAGAGAGGAAACCGCGAAGTCATCATTACATCGAAGACCGGTGAGGAGAAACATTATCTCGTCCCTACTTCGAAACAGATTCTTGCACAAGAGAATGATTATGTGAAGGCAGGTACACCATTGTCGGATGGCGCCATGACCCCAAGCGACATCCTTGCTATCAAAGGACCCATGAAGGTTCAGGAGTATATTGTGAACGAGATCCAAGAGGTTTACCGTTTGCAGGGTGTGAAGATCAACGACAAGCATTTTGAGACCATTGTTCGTCAGATGATGCGGAAGGTTGATGTAGAAGATCCAGGTGATAGCCGCTTCCTCGAAGGGGAACTTGTCAATAAAATTGATTTCCAGGATGAGAATGACTGGATCTATGGCAAAAAAGTTGTTGAAGATCCAGGCGATTCACAAACCTTTAAGCGAGGACAGATCATCAGTGCCCGGAAATTAAGGGATGAGATTTCTCACCTGAAACGGAAAGACATGAAGCTGGTTGACGCACGGGATGCAAAACCCGCTACTGCAAGGCAGGTGTTACAGGGAATCACACGAGCTTCACTCCAAACAAAGAGCTGGATCTCGGCAGCCTCCTTCCAGGAGACCACCAAGGTGCTTACTCAGGCTGCCATCAATGCAAAGCAGGATGGATTGGCTGGGCTGAAGGAAAATGTGATTGTTGGTCACCTGATCCCGGCAGGTACCGGACTACGCGAATATGAAGATCTCATCGTAGGCAGCAAGGAGGAGTATGAAAACCTCCTGGCTTCTAAATCAGAAGATTAATATCTAGACAGATGCAAGAGAAGACAAATCCACAACAGCAGCTCAATATTGAGCTAACCGATGAAGTTGGAGAAGGAATCTATTCAAACCTTGCCATCATCACGCACTCACCTTCCGAATTTATTGTAGATTTTGTGAAGATGATGCCTGGAGTTCCGAAAGCAAAGGTGAAATCAAGGATTATTCTTACTCCACAGCACGCAAAACGGCTCTTCAAAGCGCTAAAAGAAAACATCGGCAAGTATGAAGCGATGCACGGAGAGATCAAGGATGTAGGAGGGGAGATGCCCTTCAACCTTGGAACTCCGACCGCACAAGCGTAACGCATTACTTTTTTTTATACTTTCGTTCGGTTGATTTATATGGACCGGATAAAAAATATAGTCGTTCTTGGTGCGGGGAATGTGGCTTCACATCTTTCCAAAGCGCTTAATGCTAAGGGACTTACTATCGTACAGCTTTACAACCGAACGGAAGAGAGTGGTAAGCGACTTGCACGCTTGCTGGGTGCAAGCTACACAAATACAATCCAGCAGATCATACCTGATGCCGATCTTTATATCCTGGCTCTCAGTGATAATGCCCTCCCCGAATTAGCTTCACAGATCCGTGTTCGCAAAGGCATTGTGGTTCATACTTCCGGTTCCGTTGGACTGGATGTCTTGCAGAATACCTCAACACAAATCGGGGTATTATACCCGTTGCAAACGTTTCGTGAAGGAAAGCAAATCTCTTTCGATCGTATCCCCATTTGTATAGAAGGCAATAAACCTGGAGTAGAAAAGAGGCTTGTGAAGCTGGCCGAGCAGCTGAGTTCGAATGTCCAGATTATTAACTCACGGCAACGAAAGATGCTTCACCTGACTGCAGTGTTTGCCGGAAATTTCACTAACTACCTGTACACTATTGCACAAGATCTTCTGCAGCAGTACGATCTCCCTTTTGAATTGCTTAAGCCGTTAATCAAACAAACTGCCGCCAATGTCAGGCATTCCGATCTTTTTTCACTTCAAACCGGGCCAGCTGTCAGAGAAGATACTGCAATCATTGAAGAGCACCTGGGACTGCTTGCTAACGAGAAAGCATACAAGGATATCTATGATCTGATCAGTAAACAAATTATTCAACATAAACACCAACATGGCAAACTATAAGGCACAGCTTAAAAAAATCTCTACGTTTGTCTTTGATTATGATGGCGTACTTACAGAAGGGACGATCATAATGACTGAACATGGAGAGGCCCTACGGATCTCCAATATCAAGGATGGATATGCGATGCAACTCGCCATAAAAAAAGGATACCGGATTGCCATTATTTCGGGCGCAAAGTCCAAGTCTATGGCTCATAGACTTGAGGCCCTGCGAGTCACCGATGTATTTCTCGGAATTGGAAATAAACTTGAGACATTTCATACCTACTTGAAAAAAAACGAAATCACCCCCTCTGAAGTTCTCTTTATGGGAGACGATATTCCCGATTACCAGATCATGAAGGAGGTGGGAATGCCAACCTGTCCGGCTGATGCAGCTGAAGAGATCAAGGAGTTGGCTGCTTATATAAGCCATATCCCGGGAGGGAAAGGTTGTGTTCGCGATGTAATAGAGCAGGTGATGAAAGTTCAGGGTAAATGGATGAACGATGATGCTTTCACATGGTAACAAACTGACGATCTGGGAACGGATCAAGGGAATCGCCCGGTTTATCAGGCTCCCAAACCTGGTAATCGTTGTGCTGATCGAGTTTTTACTGCGTTACGGAATCCTTAAACCGATTCTTTTCAGCGGTCAAACTGAGTACATGACCAGCCTTCCTGACTTCATTATTTTTGTTGTGACAACCCTGCTCCTGGCAATTGGAGGATATGTCATCAACGATTATTTTGATCAAAAGATAGACCGTGTCAATCGCCCCGATCAGCTAGTGGTTTCGCGTATCGTAGCTCCCCGGATGGCGATAAAAATTCACATCCTGGTCAATACCATTGCTGTAATTCTTGGATTTTACCTTGCATACAGGATCCAATCCACCTGGTTTGGGTTGCTTTTCCCGTGCGGAGCCCTCTTTTTCTGGTTCTATTCCGCCCGATGGAAACAGATGCTGATATGGAAAAACCTGATTGTAGCCTTTATCTCCGCCTCCCTGATCATGCTGGTTCTCTTGTTTGAATTTTTTCATCTGCGGTTGTTCCCCGATTATTTTTCATCCGTTATCACAACGTTGAATAGTATCTTCTGGATATTTCTTGCTTACGCCGTGTTTGCATTTCTTGTGAGTCTTTTCCGCGAGATCGTCAAAGACATTGAAGACCTGAAAGGTGATGAGCAGTTTGGAACCCGGTCACTTCCCTCTGTTATCGGCATCAGGTGGTCAAAATCGGTGGTGGTCACCTTTATCGTAATTACCATGGCACTATTGGCCTATGTGCAGTTTGTGATTTACCTGCTCGGATTGGAAATGCTTTTCTGGTATTGCATCATCACAGTGCAACTACCCTCTTTATTTATGATAATTACCGTATTACAGGCAAAGAAAAAAGTCGATTTTCGGTTCGCCAGCAGACTGGCAAAGTTGATCATGTTTACAGGAATATTATCATTGTTGGTAATATGTTTAACTTATTGATATGATAAACAAGAGATTACAGGACTTCAAAATTATCCTTGCATCCCAGTCTTCACGTAGGCAATACCTGCTGAAAGAGTTGGGCCTCGATTTTGAGATCATCTCCACCGACGTTCAGGAAGATTATCCCGATTCGCTTACTCCGGAAGAGATTGCTACCTTTCTGGCTGATAAAAAGGCTGATAGCTTCGAAGTATCACGGATGGACGAAAAGATGATCATCATAGCAGCCGATACCATTGTATCTCTTGACGGTGATATTCTTGGAAAACCTGGGAATTATGATGAAGCACTAGTGATGCTGAAGAAATTATCGGGCAAGCGACATGATGTAATTACAGGAGTATGTATCAAGTCGCGGGATAAAAAAAAGCTCTTCCATGTCACCTCGCAGGTTTACTTCAAGGAATTATGTGACGAAGAGATTGATTATTATATCAATAATTTCAGACCTTATGATAAAGCAGGAGGCTATGGCATCCAGGAGTGGATTGGATACATTGGGATCTCGAAGCTGGAAGGCTCTTTCTTCAATGTGATGGGGCTTCCTGTGAAGGAGGTATATGAAGAACTCCTCAAAAATTATTCCTAACTTTGCTGAGTAAGATCAGCATTGAGATGCAGGACAAACCCCTGATTTTAGTTACGAATGACGATGGCATAAATGCCCCGGGCTTGCATGCTCTTATTGAGGTTGTACGACCCTTTGGCAATGTTGTTGTGGTGTCGCCTGATAAGCCTCAGTCGGGGGCTTCTCATGCCGTTACAATGCACCATCCGCTGCGATTGAAGCTGATCCATCAGGAGGTTGGATTTGAAGAGTACAGTTGTACCGGAACTCCATCCGATTGTGTTAAGCTGGCATACAAAATAGTTCTCAATCGGCGCCCCGATTTGTTAGTTTCGGGGATCAACCATGGCTCCAATGCCTCCATCAACATTATCTATTCGGGAACCATGGCTGCTGTATTTGAAGGAGCCATGGCTGGCGTCCCCTCTATTGGCTTTTCACTGCTTCAATATGACACAGCGGCCGATTTTTCGGCTGCCAAGGTTTACGCCCGTCGAATAATCCGGGATGTTATGTCGAAGAAATTACCGGATGGGGTTTGTCTGAATGTTAATATTCCTGATGTCGCGGAAGGTGATATCAGGGGAATCAGAATTTGCCGTCAAGCGGGTGGAACATGGATTGAAGATTTTGATGTAAGGAAAGATCCGAAAGGAGAGCACTACTACTGGCTGAAGGGTGAATTTGCCCGGATTGGCGAAGGGGACGATACGGATGAGCATGCCCTTGAACACCATTATGTCTCCATTGTCCCGGTTAATTTTGATTTTACTGATTATCCCGCTATAGAAGAGTTGAAAAGATGGGATTTCTCCTGATAAACATATGAATTACTACATCATCGCCGGGGAAGCTTCTGGAGATCTGCACGGGTCGAACCTGATGTATGCGCTGAAAGAGCGCGATCCATCCGCCTCCTTCCGTTGCTGGGGAGGTGATCTCATGCAACAGGCCGGAGGAGAACTGGTGAAGCATTACCGCGATCTGGCATTTATGGGCTTCTGGGAAGTGGTGGTCAACCTGAAGACTATCCTGACCAATTTGCGTTTCTGCGAAAGGGATATTCTTGCCTCCAAACCCGACGTACTGATTCTGATCGACTATCCCGGGTTTAACCTGAGGATGGCCAAGTTTGCTAAAAGGAATGGTATCAGGGTATTCTACTACATTTCACCACAATTATGGGCATGGAAAAGCTCGCGGGTTAAGGTTATCCAGCAGTGTGTTGAAAGGATGTTCGTTATACTACCTTTTGAAAAGGATTTCTATCGAAAATATAACTATACAGTTGATTTTGTGGGGCATCCGCTCCTGGATGCCATCTCTCCAGGGAAAGAGATCAGTGACAGATATCACTTCCTGAAACAAAACGATCTCCCCGAAAAACCAATCATCGCTCTGCTTCCAGGAAGCAGGAAGCAGGAGATTCGTACGATGCTGAGGTTTATGATTGAGGTGGTCCCTTCGTTTTCATCGTACCAGTTTGTGGTTGCAGGGGCTCCTTCAATCGACCCCGGTTTTTATTCGTCGATTATCGGCCAGGCATCCATTCCCGTGATTTATAAGCAGACCTGCGATTTGCTGAGCCATGGAGAGGCAGCTCTTGTTACCTCTGGCACTGCAACACTTGAGGCGGCACTCGTTGGAACCCCTGAGGTGGTTTGTTACCGGGGCAATCCTCTCTCATTCTGGATTGCCCGTCGGATTGTTCATGTTCCGTTCATCTCACTTGTGAACTTGATTATGAACAGGGAGGTGGTAAAGGAGCTTATCCAGCATATGGTTACTCCTGAAAATCTTGTGCAGGAGTTGAAACGGTTGCTGGATCCAGACATCCGGGAGAAGATGAAAAACGGCTTCCAGGAACTCACACTAAATCTTGGCGGTAGTGGTGCATCCGACCGGACCGCATCGCTGATGATACAATATTTAGAGGGTAATTAAGTTAAACTATACAAAATTAAAAGACCTATGAAGGTTACAGTTTGCTTTAGGGGACACCGAGGGCATCTGCACCGACTGGCAAAAACCACTCTCTTTAGGTATCGAGATGTCTCGCGACCTGATCATTAAGAACTGCAAGTGACGTTTTACGTGTGACAATGTACTATCGAACCTTTCCCATTATCTTTTTTCCCATGCGATTAAGCCTGTTGGTCGGATTTCTGATCATCAGCCAATTTATGTATGCCCAACTAACACAGAAGGATCTGGTGAAAAGCGGCATCATGAAAGCGAAACTGGGTGACTACCAGGCAGCGCTGGTTGATTTTAATCTGGCGATTCAGTTGGATAGCACGGAAGGAGAACCCTATTATAACCGGGGAATCGTAAAAAGTGAACTAAAGGATTATCAGGCAGCGATTGCCGACTTCAGCATTGTGATAGCACTCACTCCATCTTATCCTGAACCCTGGTACAACAGGGGAGTAGCAAAGGACTACCTGCAGGATTATTCGGCGGCTATTTTCGATTACACCAAGGCGATCTCCTTTAAAGCTGATTATCCCGAAGCATATCTTAACCGGGGACTTGCACTCTTCGACCTGAGTCAGTTTGATGAGGCGATCCAGGATTTTTCGAGGGCACTCGCTTACTCACCCGGATTTGCAGAAGCGTTTTATAACCGGGGACTTGCACGATTTAATAAAGGCCAGTTCTCAGAAGCCATCAGTGACTTCAATAAGGCCATTGATCTGGACCCCACTCCTGCTGAATATTTCTCCAGCCGTGGAGCAGCCAAAGCATCGAGAGGAGAATACCAGGAGGCTATCATTGACCTGAACGAAGCGATCTTCCTACGTCCATCCGATATCAATCCCCTCTTAAATAAGGCTCTTGCGTTCATGTACCTCAAGCAGTACCGGGAAGCAGAACTGGTATATTCTGAAATTCTTAACATTGATCCTGTCAATCAAGAAGCCTTCACTAAACGAGGAGTTTCACGCCAGAAGCAGGGTGATCTGGTTGGCGCATGTGAGGATTGGGATGCTGCGCTCTCTCTGGGATCTGACATAGCCAGGGAGTACATCCAAAAATTTTGTGGCCACTGAGGTATTACCTTTTCTCTCTTTTCCTGATTAATGGGAAAGAAGAAGCGTGCAATACCGATGAATCCCTGGAAACCTTTTCCATTGATCCGACTGTTGATCCCATTTCTGGGTGGGGTGCTCTATGCCCTTTTGGAAGTGGGATGGCAGCCTGAAACCCGATGGTTGATAGGAGTGATAGGATCTCTTTCCATTGTTTTACTACTCTTTGCAACGATTGGTAAGCTGCCTTTTCGGATGCGGTGGCTGTCAGGGTTGACAATCTTTGTATTATTGTTTTGTTTAGGACTGTTAACCGCCCAAAGTAGTAGCGAACAGCGAACAACGAACAGCGAACAGCGAATAGCGAACAGCGAACTCTTTCCCGCTGAAATTCTCGAGCCACCACGCCACTCTTCCAGGAGTGTGAGATTGATCGTAAGGAGGTATGATGTTGATTCCCTAAAGAGATTGCTAATCAAGAGCGAGAAAGTATTACTCTTTCTCGAAAAGGATACAAACTCACTGGATCTTCAATTTGGTGACTGGCTTATTGTATCAGCTTCACTTAAACCAGTTAAGGACGAATCCAATCCTTATGGTTTCGATCCTGCAGCATACTATGGCAGGATAGGGGTATTCAGTCAGGGGTGGGTAAAGTCGACTAGTTGGAAAACAGCCCTGTTACCAAAAAACTACTTAATCCGCCGTTGGGCTTTTACACTCCGCGACCGAATGATGAATATTTTAAGAGAGAATTCATTGAAGGGAGAGGAGTTTGCTGTTGCATCAGCTATCCTGTTGGGGTATACCGGTGAGATAGGTCAGGATCTGAGAAAAGGGTTCGCAGCCAGTGGCGCCATGCATATCCTGGCTGTTTCGGGGATGCATGTGGGGGTTATCTTTCTTTTTCTGGAGACATTACTTACTTTTCTAAAAAGACGGCGTTTTGGCACTATCATCAAAGCGTTTCTGATGATCTTCATGATCTGGTGCTATGCGATGGTTACCGGATTATCTCCGCCTGTATTCCGCGCAGCATTGATGCTCAGTTTGATTATTGTGGGTAGTACATTCAAGCGGAAACCCGATTCGCTGAATATTGTCGGAGGTTCAATGTTGATTATTCTCCTCATAGACCCATCGCTGCTTCTCCATCTCGGTTTTCAGTTCTCTTACCTGGCCGTGTTTGGGATCCTTGTTCTTTACAAGCCACTTCTTAATCTAATCCCTGCCAGCAACTGGATAGTTTCTAAACTTTGGGGGCTGGTTGTAGTTTCTGTCGCGGCACAAATTGCAACATTTCCAATTTCCTTGTATGCCTTTCATCAATTCCCTAACTACTTTATTTTGACTAACATACTTGTACTTCCACTAGCCAGCTTGGTGATTTACAACGGCATCGGGGTACTGGCCCTGAGCCTTGTTCCAGTTCTCTCTGCACTACTCGCGAAGGTGCTCACTTTCACCGTAACCATACTGAATTCAACCATCCGTTTTATCGAAGAGTTGCCTGGTTCCACATCTATAGGTATTTATCCTTCGTTGCCGGATCTCCTGATTCTTTACCTTGGGATTGCAGCGGTCTGTTGTTTCCTTTTTTTTCGGAGAGTTGTATGGGTTTACATGCTTTTCATCCTTATCATCTTCTGGTCCTTAATCGGGATCTACAAGGATTACGTGTGTTCCAACCGAAGTATGGTTGTTGTGTTTCAGGTGAAAGGAGCTTCTCAGTACGTTTTTGTGAAAGGCAGGGACGCTGTATGTGTCAAGGATTACTGGGCAGCCTGCCGGGAACCCTATGCACAGGAAGTGTTTTCGACGTATTTGTCGGCCGAAGGGATTACTACTGCACAAACAACCTATCTGATGGACAACCACTCTCGGGGAGCAGATGATCTTCGTGAGTTTTGTTTTCTTGTCCGGAAAGGGAACTTTCTGCAGTTTTCAGATCAGCGGATTGCAATTATCTCTTCCGAACTCCCATTTGCACTTTCAGACACCTGTCATGTTGATCTTGTGATTCTAAGGAAGGATCCGACATTGAGCATAGCTCGGATAGTACAAACTTTTTCTCCTCATCAGATTGTCATCGACCCAACAAACTCGTGGAATAATGCACGGAAATGGAAGGAAGAGGTAGAGAAGTTGGGGGTGCACTGCTATAGTGTATTGGAGGAGGGGGCGTTTGTTTTGGATGCTGGATACTAGATCCTAGATCCTGGCAAAAGATACTCATCCGTGTTTATTTTTTTCCTACTGCTTGCTATTCCGATGATGATGATCACGATGGGAAGAAGGAGCAAAGAGAGTTCCCATAATTCCGGAATGGTAAACGAAACTACAATGGCGATCAACGCCACCAGGGGTTCAACCAGCATCTCTATCGTGGTTGCCTTGATTTCCTTGTCCGACAGTTCCTTCATCACTAGTCGGTGTCCCTTTGTTGCGTAATACCATGCAAACAAGCCGGCTAATCCAATCAAAAGCATATTCAGATTGAAAAATTGCTGAACATAGAAATCATTGCCGAATTTCAAACTCAGCGCATTGGGATAGGGTGCAATGGAAACAAAGAACAAGTAAAAAATGTTTATCCAGATATATGCGCCATCCACCTTTATGATATATTTCGCTTGCTTTACATGTGAAAACCAATAGATGGCAATGAAGAGAAATACGAGAAAGGCAGTAAAAAGTTCTTTTGCCTGACTCCAAACGAATCCTGCAGGATCTGAGTCGTACCCTTCCCAAAAGGAGGCATCATTAAACGTCAGTGTTCCTGAAATAATAAACACCACCATCGATACGGCAAAAATAATGTCGGTAATCCGGAGAAGCCGGTTAACCGGACTGATAAAGGCAGGAATTGCTTGATCTTGCATGTTTTGTGTGATTAATGGTTGAGTTTAACCCAGGGCAGGATAAATTTCACCGGTAAAAATATAGCATTACGTATGAAAAAACAACTTTCTATTGAATAAGAGGTAGGGACTGTGACAGGGCGTAATATAATAAGAGTTATTCTTCTTACTTTGTATAATATAAACGAAAAACATTTTGTCAAACTATATTGCAATTTAATAATTTTCATTAAATTTGCACCTCTAATTACGGTCTGGTAGTTCAGTTGGTTAGAATGCCGCCCTGTCACGGCGGAGGTCGCGAGTTCGAGTCTCGTCCAGACCGCAAGCAAAGCCCCACTAGTTGGGGTTTTTTATTTATCCTTAGTTGAGGGGGAGTTTTTATCAGGGCGTTCGTTTGAGAAAATAGATTATTGGTCTGCCACCGGAAGGATAAAACTGAATTGACTCCCTTTCCCAACGGTACTTGTGACCCAGATTCTACCATTATTGATCTCGATAAACTCTTTGCAGAGAAGAAGTCCCAGCCCAGTTCCACGTTCTCCATCAGTCCCTCCGGTTTTGAAAGACTCGTCGAGTTGAAATAGTTTCTTAATATTCTCAGGATGAATTCCTCTGCCATTATCTGTAACGATGACCTCGACATGACTTTCTTTAGGTACTGCCGAAATTCGTACTTCACCTCCAATGTTCGTGAACTTGATGGCATTGGATATCAGGTTCCGGATGACCGTGGTTATCATGTTCTCATCACAAAATGCTACTGTTCCAAAATGGATACCTGAGAAGAGTTTAATATTCTTCTTCTCCGATTGAGGTTTTAGGAAGGTAAGGCTATTATTGACAATGGTACTTAAATCCACACTGCCCGGCTTAGGTTTCGAGCGTCCGGTTTGAATTCTCGACCATTCCAGAAGATTTTCAAGTAGTTTAAAGGTACTCAATGAGGCATCGTGGATATTACGGATCATCGTCCTCTTTTCGGTACTACTAAAGGTATCATAATCGGTACGCAGAAGTTCAGAGAAACCGATAATTGCATTGAATGGACCCCTAAGATCATGAGCGATGATCGAGAAAAATTTATCTTTTGAAATATTGGATTCACGAAGGTTCGCTTCTGAAATACGAAGGGCCTCTTCCGATTGCCTCCGCTGGATAGAGAGGGATATCTGGGAACAGACAAATTCCATGATTTCAAGGTGATGCGTTGTGAGGGGTTCGTCGTTACTCCAGCTCTCAAGAGAGATAATTCCCACTACATCTGTCCCAACAAAGAGCGGTGCTCCAAGCCAGAGATCCGGGATGGCACTTCGTGCATAAACACTGCCATCTTCCTGTAGTTTTTTGATATCGTCAGTTGTGAGAAGTGCAGATTTCTTTTTGTCAAAAAGCCATCCAGCCAACGTGCCCTGGAGATCCATCTGACTAACGGAGATGCTTCCTTCTTTAGCGTAGAAAAGATCATTTTTTCCGGTTCTTGCGTTGCGAAGGATGATTTTCAGGCTTGTGGTATCAAGAATCTTACTGAGTTCATTCCGGATATCAAGGATCAGTTTATTGAGGCTGGTTGACTTGTTGAAGGATTGGAATATGGTAAAACTGATATTTTTTAGATATTCCTCCTCTTTGCGTTCGGTGATATCTTTTACAAAAGCTACCAGTAACTCCTCTTCTCCATATTTAAGGTAATTGATCGTCACTTCCGTTGGAATTACCATCCCACGTTGCGTCACCTGAACCGATTCAATGGTAATTACCTCCTGGGTGCGGATCCTTTCCCAGAACTCCAGGATCTTCTCTTGTTTGAGATTGGGATCAATAATATACGCCTCCATGTGAAGCAGTTGATCCCTGGAGTATCCCAGTTTTTGACACCCTGAGTTGTTGGCGTATAGTATCCTGCCATCTTTCCCTATCATGAAAATTCCTTCGGCTGCGTGATCGACCATGAATTCAATCAACCGGAGTTTGTCTTCGGGCTGTTGGGTCTCGGGAGTAGGCTTCATGAAAATTGTTTACTTCGCAAAACTGATGGCTCTCGTCTCCCTGATTACAGTGATCTTAATCTGCCCCGGATAGGTCATTTCAGTCTGAATTTTTTTCGAGAGGTCAAATGCCAGTTGATCGGCTTGGGCATCGGAGACTTTATCGGCACCTACGATGACACGCAGTTCACGACCAGCCTGTATGGCGTATGTTTTTACGACACCCTCATAACTGAGCGCCAACTCTTCGAGGTGTTTCAGCCGCTCAATATAGGCATCCACCACTTCACGGCGGGCTCCCGGACGGGCTCCCGAAATCGCATCACATACCTGGATGATAGGAGAGAGCAGGTTGTCCATCTCTACCTCGTCGTGGTGCGCACCGATTGCATTGATGATTTCGGGTTTCTCTTTAAACTTTTCAGCCAGGTTCATCCCAAGAATAGCGTGAGGGAGTTCGGGTTCATTATCGGGAACTTTTCCAATATCATGAAGAAGGCCGGCTCGTTTGGCCATCTTTGGATTCAACCCAAGTTCAGCAGCCATGGTAGCACTGAGCTTTGCCACTTCGATGGAGTGCTGCAAGAGGTTCTGCCCATAAGATGACCGGTACTTCATTCGTCCGATCATTCGGATTAGCTCATGGTGGAGATTGTGAATTCCAAGGTCGATACAAACCCTTTTCCCATTCTCGATGATTTCCTGTTCGATCTGTTTCCGTGTTTTGGAAACAACCTCTTCAATGCGGGCTGGGTGGATACGCCCGTCGGTAACTAGCTTATGGAGCGACTGACGGGCAATTTCCCTGCGAACCGGATCGAACCCCGAAAGGATAATGGCATCTGGTGAGTCATCGATGATGATTTCGATTCCGGTCAAGGACTCAAGGGTTCTGATATTCCTTCCTTCGCGACCGATGATGCGCCCTTTAATCTCTTCATTTTCAATGTTGAAGACGGCAACAGTATTCTCTATTGCATGCTCACTCGCTGTGCGTTGGATGGTTTCAATGATAATTTTTCTGGCTTCCGTATTTGCTGTCAGACGTGCCTCATCCACGATGTCTTTTACATGCATCATCGCTTCCGACCTGGCTTCCTCCTTGAGTGTCTCAATCAACTGATCTTTGGCCTCAGATGCCGACAAGCTAGCAATAGCCTGGAGTTTTTCAATTTGTTGTGCGATGGTTTTGTCGAGATCGGTTTGTTTCTTAGCTACGATCTCCATTTGATTCGTGAGGTTTTGTTTGATGGCACTTGCCTCTTTTTGTTTCTTGGAGAACTCTTCAATCCGTTGATTTAATGCAACCTCTTTTTGTTTGTACCTGTTTTCACTCTTTGAAAGCTCGTCATTTCTTTCATTGATGTATTTATCGTGTTCTGACTTTAACTGTAGAAACTTCTCTTTCGCCTGAAGTATCTTCTCTTTTTTAATTACATCGGCTTTATCCATGGCCTCTTTGAGGAGAGAATCACGTTTTCTTTCCAGTGCTTTGTTCAGGATTGTTCCAGTGATCAGTCCTCCAATGATGACGCCAGCAACCCCTACGATAACGAATATCATTATTTCCATAGCTGTACAAGTTTTATTGGTTTATGAATGTAGAGGAAAGTTGAAAAAAAACCCGCACTATCCCATGAGGTATTGATAAACCTCGAATCGACACGTATAGGGCTGCCAGTCTTTTCGAACGTCCACCGTCCCGGCGTACCGGAATCCTCTCTGCAAGGGATGATCCCGGTGAGCTGGAATCATCCCAAAGCAGAGAGTAAAAGAGGCCTGTCCTACATGACTATGAGCTTTGCCCTAATGTTTGTAATGTTAGGTTTACAAACTGCTGGGAATAATGCGGGTAAATCGTTGGGTTTCAAAGAACGAAAAGGCTTATCCTGCCAGGTAATCTGATAAAATTTTATCGATCTTCGCTAGCTTCTCTTCCTGACCGTAATCCTGTCCCTGTCCATGCTCCGAGAGCATACGTTCGTTCTGTAAATAGTTGGTCGCATATTCAAGAGCCACCATGGCTAGCAAATCCTGTTTGTCTTTGTATGCATAACTGCCTGAATAATCTTTCATCCTCTTCTCAATCAAATCTGCCGCCTGTTTGAACAACACGTCGTGTTCTTTCGCAATGACCAATTTATATGATCTGTCAGCAATCTTTACTGAAATACTCAACTCACTCATCAGTTATGCATCACTAAATTCACCTGTTCAAGAGTCCTATACATTTGTCGATTTCCCGCAAAAGTTCATTGATTGTTACTTTCGCTTCAACTGTCCCTTCTTTTATTTCAAGGTTTCTCGTTGTTTTTAATAGGTTTATTTTTTGATCTAATTCTTCGATGGTTTGGTTTTGTCTCTGGTTTATCTGGTTTTGTTCATGAATCTCTTGTCTGAATTGCTCATTCTCCTTCTGCAGGTTCTGCAACCGTTCAATCACCTTCTGTACTTTGTCGTCTATGCCTGAAACAAGCGTTTCAACATCTGCCATGGCTTAACTTTCCCTGCGTTGGTAATGCAAATATACTTGTTTGATTGACTGTATCCAAATTCATCCAGGCGATTTTTTAAATGTGAAGATATAACCTTTTGGGGTAAAACCCGATTAAGGGGTATAAAGTCAATGTTTTTAAGATGATTTCTGAGGATTTTTTACACTATGTATGGCGGTATCGGCTCTTTGAGACACCTCTTTGCTGTATCTCCGGGGAAGATGTGACGGTCCTTCATCCAGGTGAATATAACCGGGATGGAGGCCCCGATTTTATCAATGCGCGGATTAAGATCGGTGGAACATTGTGGGCAGGGAATGTAGAGATTCATCTGCGTGCATCAGATTGGTTTCGTCATGGACATCAGGTAGATCCTGCCTATCACAATGTGATATTACATGTTGTAGACACTTGCAACTGTAAGGTTACAGGCTCGGGGAATGAACCTATTCCATGTTTGGAGGTCAACGCAAAATACCCTGATAAACTCACTGCAACCTATCAGGCACTTTTAGTGGGAAGGCAATGGATCCCGTGTCAGAACCTGTTGGCAGAGGTCGACCCGTCGGTGTTTGGGTTATGGGCTCCCTCACTGGCTTTCGAACGAATTAGTGCCAGAATCAGTTTGCTACAGGCATGGAGGCGTCAGGCTGGTCAACGATGGGACGAGTTGGCCTATCAGGTGATCTCGAGTGCCATGGGCAGTAAGATCAATGCCCAACCCTTTGAACTTCTTGCCAGGTCAACTCCCCTCAGGATCCTTCAACGTCACCGGGATCATATTCCCATCCTTGAGGCTCTGTTATTCGGACAGTCAGGTTTACTTAAACCCTCCTACACAGAGCATTATCCGACAGAACTTTTCAAGTCATATCTTTTTTACACAGATAAATATTCCCTGAAGCCGCTGGAACAAGGAACATGGAAATTCCTACGTCTCCGGCCCGTCAATTTCCCAACCATCCGGATTAGTCAGCTTGCTGATATCATCCATCATACAGATAGTTTTCAGGATAGCATGAACGTGAATTTGCGGATAGCAGACTGGTTCAATATCCTCCGGGCCAAAGCCTCAACCTACTGGGATTCTCACTATACATTTGAAAGCGAATCGGCCTCAGTGGTAAAAACATTGGGAGAAGCTGCTATCTATCTGATTCTCATTAACGGGATTGCGCCACTGCTTTTTTTATACGGTACCGAAAGAGGCCAAACTCAATTTATTGAACGGGCCCTCTCCTTGTTGGAGGAGATCCCTGCAGAAAAAAACTCCATGATCACATCCTGGGCTCAACATGGAATACATGCAAGTAATGCTCTTCATACACAGGCTCTGAAACAATTGAAGCATGCATACTGCGATAAGAAACGATGCCTGGAGTGCAGGATCGGCACTAGGATATTGAAATGAGGAAATTAGGAAATTAGGAAATTAGGAAAGTAGGAAATTATGAAAACGGCACAAATCATCAAGCATTATCTCTCTTTCAGCAGGGCGGAACAAAGGGGGATTCTTATCCTTGTGATTATCATTTTGTTGATCAACCTCTTCCGAATGTATTTTCCGGATGCCACACGGTTAAAGCCTATTGATTTGATGGCATTCAAAACAGAGATATCAAGTTTCGAGGCGGCGCTTGGACAAGCAAAAAGAGTTACAGGCAGACATTCGTATGGGTCTCTTCCTGATTCATCTGAGTCACTCCGTAGTAACAAGGATCCTTCATTTTTCATTGAACTTAACCGGGCCGACACACTCGACCTTCAGCGACTCAGGGGGATTGGTCCCTCTTTTGCACGCAGGATCATCGGCTACCGAAAGAGACTTGGGGGATTCACATCCGTTAGGCAGTTACTGGAAGTTTACGGAATGGACTCTGCCCGCTATTTGGTGATCATAAAGTACCTGGCAGTTGATACAGCCTACATCCAACGGATGAATCTAAACACTATATCGTTCAAGAATTTGATTGCTCATCCCTATATGCCCTATGAGTTTGCAAAGGAGATTGCAATTTACCAGAAAAAGCATAAAGGGATTAAGGCAATAGAAGAGTTGGAGGGATTGAAGAGCTATGACAGTGCCACTTTCGTCAAATTGAGGCCATATATTGCTGTAGAATAACCAAATAAGAGTCCATTCCGAAAACTCACTATGCTGAAAATCAGTTTTACCCCAACCCTAAAGGGAGCCTGATTTTCAGCAACTTCTCCCTTTAGGGCCGGGGTAAAAAAGTTGCTGAAAATAAAAGGTTGACTTTTTTGATTATTGATTATTCCCATCCGGGTCCCTGTAATGATAACGTATCTCCGGTGGTTCCGGTGGCTTAGGAACCGTGGGATCATCCGGGTGGTATCCTGAGAAGGGATCTTCATCCTGGTCGTCATCTTCCTCCTCCCAGTCGTATCGTGGGCGTTGGGGCCCGACTTTACGGAAGTAGATCGCGAGAATAGTTCCTGCCAGCAATCCCATCAGATGTCCCTCCCAGGAGATTCGCTCCTTTGGAAAGAATTGAGGGAAGACTCCCCATATCAGGCCACCATAAAGAAAGGCTACCAGAAGAGTAATTGCCATCAATGTTTTCTCTCTTCGGATGATGCCGCTGGTGAATAAGAAGGCTGCCAGCCCGTAAACCACTCCGCTGGCGCCAATATGCACTGATCCGGGGTCGCCGAGGAACCAAACCCAGAGTCCGGAAAGAAAGTAGATCAGAATCAGCACTTTCCATGCGATTTCACGATAGGAATAGAAAAGAAGAGCGGCCAGCAGAAACAGCGGGATTGAGTTGGCAAATAGGTGTTTCCATCCTGCATGAATCAATGGCATCGTGAGAATGCCCGGAATTCCCTTCCAATACATCGGGTGCATTCCATACCCGGCGAATGACGTGTCGAGTATCACCTCTAATGCTTTGACAAACCAGATGATAAAAACAAATATCGCTGGAAAGAACAGACTACGTATCAGCTTTTTTCGTTCGGGGTCCATGAGTGCAATATTTTCCGGTTTTAGCAGTTAAAATTAGTGAAAAAGGTGGAACCGGAAGGGTTCCCCTAAAAAATCCTACCTTTACGCCCCTTAATCAGACATTATCCATTCAATTATACAGATCATGAAAATTCAGTCGGAATACTATATTAAAGCCCTCTTCTACCTATTGTTGTTACTCTTATTTCCATTGTGCCTTACTGCCCAGAATGCAACCCCCAATGAAGGACTCAGGAAATTGCAGGTAGCTTTACAGATCATCGATTATGCTTATGTAGATTCGATACATGAGGATAAACTTGTAGAGACAGCTATCGTTGAGATGCTGAAAGAACTTGACCCGCACTCAATTTATATTCCCAAAGAGGAGTTGCAACGTGCCAATGAACCACTTCAGGGAAATTTTGAAGGCGTCGGGATTCAGTTTGAGATTCTCAGAGATACCATTGTTGTGGTGCACCCTCTTACAGGAGGTCCTTCTGAAAAGCTCGGAATCAGTTCAGGCGATAAGATTGTGAAGATTGATGGCGAGGATGTTGTTGGGAGTCATGTGACCAACCAGTTTGTTCTCGATCATCTTCGCGGGAAAAAAGGAACAAAAGCAAGGGTTTCCATCTATCGCAAAGGGAAATCAGGATTACTCGAATTCGTTATTGTACGTGATAAAATTCCTATCAACAGCATTGATGCGGTTTACATGATAGCTCCTGAGATCGGTTATATCAATCTCAACAGATTTTCACTTACTACGACTCAGGAGTTTCAGGATGCCGTTAAAAAGTTGAAGAGCGAAGGCATGAAGAGCCTTATCCTGGACCTGAGAAACAATGCTGGAGGATACATGGCTCCTGCCATTGAACTCTCCGACGAATTTCTTGGATTGGGTAAAATCATCGTGTATACCGAAGGTATGAGAAGTACGAGAGAGAATTTCTACTCTACGTTCAGGGGTAATTTCGAGGATGGGAAACTTGTGATCATGATCAACGAGAACAGTGCCTCTTCCAGCGAGATTGTCGCCGGCGCCGTTCAGGACTGGGACCGGGGTTTGATTGTTGGACGTCGTTCTTTTGGAAAGGGATTGGTCCAGCGCCCATACAACCTTCCCGACACGTCACAAATCAGGCTTACAACAGCCAGGTACCATACACCTTCAGGCAGATTTATCCAAAAGCCTTATAAAAATGGGGTTGAAGAGTATTACAAGGATTTTGCCAACAGATACAGTCATGGTGAACTGATTCATGCTGATAGTATCAAGCTTCCCGATTCACTGAAATACCAGACAGCAAATGGCCGCACAGTATATGGCGGAGGAGGCATCATGCCAGATGTCTTCATCCCATGGGATTCGACGTTCCTTACAGATTATTATCTTGACGTAAGGAGAAATAACATCGTTAACCCATTGGTTAGCGACTACGTTGATAAAAATCGGCAGGAACTTCTGAAGAGTTATCCGGATTTTGCATTGTATAAAACCAATTTTGTTATTGGTGAACCGCTGATGGATCTCTTTTTTAAAGCGGCAGAAGAGGCAGGCATGGAGATGAATGAAGAGCAATTTACAACCTCTCAACCATTGATTAAGGCACAGATCAAAGGATTGATTGCACAAAAATTGTATGATATTACCTCCTTCTATATCATTGCAAATGAGATGGATCCTGAGGTAATGAGGGCTGTGGAGATTATCGGGGACGACAGCCTCTTCCAGGAATTATCGAATTGATTCAATCTCCGCACATTTATGTTGCACTTCCGGTGATGGATGAACCCGAGTGGCTTCCGGGCCTCCTCAGGTTGCTCCAAAAACAGAATTATCGGAACTTTTCTTTAGTAGTTTGTGTCAATCAGCCGGATAATTGGTGGAGAGATCCGGCACATATTACCAGTTGTGAAAATAACGCCGGAAGCCTCGCTATGCTCAGAAAGTTTTCGGGTTGTGAGGTGGAGGTGATTGACAGGAGCTCCCTGGGAGCAGGCTGGACAGGAAAGAGACATGGTGTAGGTTGGGCCCGAAAAACCATCATGGATCATATCTCCGAAAAAGCGAATCCAACCGATATTATTTTAAGTCTGGATGCCGATACGGTTTTTTCTGAGACCTATTTCGCAACAGTCGCAGAGAATATTTTGGCCCATCCGATGGCAACGGCTCTTACTATCCCTTATTACCATCATTTGCCTGATGATCAGGATGCTGCTCGTGCGATACTCCGGTATGAAATTTACATGCGGTACTATGTTCTAAACCTATGGAGAATCAAAAGCCCCTATGCATTCACTGCCCTTGGATCGGCTATGGCTCTACCGGTATGGTCTTACAGGAAAGTTGGAGGGATGACGCCAAAACTGAGCGGTGAGGATTTTTATTTTCTGCAGAAGGTACGGAAAGCGGGACCCCTGGCTTGCTGGAACAGGGAAAAGGTCTTTCCGGCAGCCAGGTTTTCGTCGCGTGTCTTTTTTGGCACAGGTCCGGCTATGTTCCGGGGTGCACAGGGCGACTGGAGCAGTTATCCTATCTATCCATACAGGTTGTTCGATGAGATCAGTGAAAGCTATTCTCAGTTCCCCGGTATCTATCTCAAACCCATTGAAACCCCTGTGACAAAGTTCCTTCGGGAGCAAACCGGAGAGGCCGACCCATTCGCAACGATGAGGAAGAATTCAAGGGATGTTCAGCAGTTTGTGAGGGCCTGTCATGAAAAATTCGATGGCCTTCGCATTCTACAGTATCTTAAAAAACGACATCAGGAGGAGACAGGCAAGGATGAGGATCGGTTTTGTGAGTGGCTGGAAACGTTTTATTCAACGGATGCCGGATGCCGGATACCAGATGCCGGATACCGGATGCCAGATAAAAAGAAGTTCTCTCATAATGAGAGCAGCCTGGAGGACCTTGATCGACTAAGAAATTTTCTGTCGCAGGAAGAAGATCGGGTGAGAAAGGCGAACCCTCTGCTGTGAGCTAGAGGGTTCTGTTTTTTAACCGGGAATAAAAGAGGGCAGGTGATTAATTCAGCACCTGTGTCACCAGGGTAGCTGCCTCCTGCAGTGTGATTGCAGAGTGAACGTGCAGACCCGATTCATCAATCAGTCGCTTTCCCTCTTCTGCGTTTGTTCCCTGAAGCCTTACGATAATGGGAACAGGAATGTCTCCAATGTTGCGATAGGCATCAACGATTCCCTGCGCAACACGGTCGCACCGAACAATCCCACCGAAAATATTTAGCAGAATTGCCTTTACATTCGGGTCTTTAAGGATGATACGGAATCCCTCTTCCACCCGTTTGGCATTGGCACTTCCTCCTACGTCGAGGAAGTTAGCCGGTTCCCCGCCGGATAGTTTGATGATGTCCATTGTGGCCATCGCCAATCCTGCTCCATTAACCATACAGCCTACGTTCCCATCGAGTTTGACATAGTTGAGATCGAAGGCTGTCGCTTCAACCTCGATGGGATCCTCTTCGTCAAAGTCGCGCATCTCGAGGATGTCGGGATGCCGGAAAAGTGCGTTGTTATCGATTGTCAGTTTGGCATCGGCTGCCAGTATTTTATCGTCTGAAGTTTTGAAAACCGGGTTGATCTCAACGAGTGAGGCGTCGGTATTGATGTAGGTATTATAAACGCCTTTCACAAATTTGACCATGTTTTTGTATGCCTCTCCCGATAGCCCCAGGTTAAAGGCGACCTTCCTGCATTGAAAAGGTTGCAAGCCGATCACGGGATCGATCTCTTCGGTAAAGATCAGCTCGGGAGTCTCTTCAGCAACTTTTTCAATATCCATTCCGCCCCTCGGGGAGTACATGAGGATAACATGGCCTTTCTGCCGGTTAAGAAGGATGCTGAAATAGATCTCAGCCGGCTCGGAAGGTCCCGGATAAAAAATGTTTTGTTCCACATAAATCTTTCTGACCTTTTTCCCTTTGGCGCTCGTTTGAGGTGTAACCAAGTCCATCCCGATGATCTGTTCGGCATAACTCTTCACCTCGTCAATGGTCTTGGCAACTTTTACTCCACCGCCTTTTCCACGTCCTCCGGCATGAACCTGGGCTTTAATCACCCATTTGTCCGATCCGGTAGAGTTCTTGATAACCTTGGCCGCTTCAACTGCTCCCTCTGGGGTTGTGGCAAGGATTCCTTCAGGAATCAGGACCCCGTTTTTCCGGAGCAACATCTTACTTTGGTATTCGTGTAGGTTCATATGTAAATCCCTTTTTTGCGAGGCTCCAAAAGTACTAACTAGCAACTGAATTTCAAAATAACATTAGTAACTTTGCCGTTTATCGGAAGAAAATGATTGTTGCAAGGGATGTACATAAATCTTATGGATCGCTGAGAGTGCTGAAAGGAATCAGCCTGGAGGTTAAGAAAGGAGAGATCATCTCCATTGTTGGTGCTTCAGGGGCTGGGAAATCCACACTACTTCATATTCTTGGGACGCTTGACAAAGCTGATTCGGGAGAGGTTCAGGTGGGTGATTTCCCATTGCAAAAGATGAATGAGAAGAGGCGATCTGATTTTCGTAACCGGCAGATTGGGTTTGTATTTCAATTTCATCACCTGCTTCCGGAGTTCACTGCTCTTGAAAATATCTGCATACCCGCCTTTATAGCCAAGAGTTCGAAACGTGATGCAAAAAACAGGGCAAGGGAGCTTCTCCGATTCATGAATCTGGAGGAGCGGGCCGATCATAAACCATCCGAACTTTCGGGAGGCGAACAGCAGCGTGTTGCTGTTGCCCGTGCATTGATCAATAACCCTGGAGTCATTTTGGCTGATGAACCTTCAGGCAACCTGGATTCGGCTTCGGCGGTGGACCTTCATAAACTTTTTTTTGACCTGAGGGACCATTTCGATCAAACCTATGTCATCGTAACCCATAACCAGGAACTGGCCGATATGGCTGACCGCAAGCTTACAATCAGGGATGGGGTTATCGTTTATTGATCTTCCGTAAAATTAATTTCCAGAATCAGCGTTAGAAAACTTATGAGTAAAAATTTACGGAAAAGTTCCAGCTACCTTGTTTTTCCAATCCTTTTTGTCACTGCTCTGGCCTTCGCCTACGAATTGTTGCTGCCAATCTACCCGGGAGAGGTAATTCCTTTTGAAACTCCCGATACGACATATACCCGACAAACACGCTCGTCAGACTCCACCTACCAGAAACTGCTCGTTTCGATTACCGATCTTTATAATCAGAAGCGCTATAAAGAATGCCTTGTTCTACTGAAGCAAGCAAACACATTGAAACCGAACATCCTTTCTATCCAGGAGCGGATGATCCGTTTGGATGGATTGATTGCCCAGCAAAATAAAACTGAGGAAGAGTATAAACGGTTGATTACGATGGCTGATGCTTATTTTGCTAAAAAGGACTACCTCAATGCCAAAGCCTCCTACCAGATGGCTATCGATACCAAGCCCGATGATGCCTATGCGAGGGAGCGGATGAACAAGACCATGGAGCTTCTTCGCTCCAATAAGGCACAAAATATTCTCTACGATGTTACGCTTGCAAGTGCCGATAAGTTATTTGCTGATGAGGAGTACGAAAAAGCCATGAGTCAGTATCAAAATGCCAGCAGTATTCTGCCTGGCGAAGCTTACCCCAAGGAGAAGATCAATGCAATCATCAAGATCCAGGTAGATCAGCAGGTGCGGGAAGAACTTTACCAGCTGGCAATAGCTGCTGCCGACAACTTTTACGTTTCGAAGAGGTACAATCGGGCATTGCTTGAGTACCAGAAAGCACTTCAACAGAAGCCGGCAGAACTCTATCCCCAGGAGAGGATTACCGAGCTGACAAAAATACTGGCCGAACTGGCCGCACTTGAAGAGGCCTATAACGATGCGATCGCCCGTGCTGACCAGCTTTTCACTGAAACCCGCTATCCCGATGCCCGGAGCGCTTACGAAGAGGCTCTCGCAGTGAAGCCGAAAGAGGTGTATCCAGCTCAGAAAATCAGTGAGATTGACGGAATTCTTGCCCGTATTGCCAAAAATAATAACGATTTTGAAAAATTCGTAAACCTTGCAGACAGCTTTTACATAGATAAGAACTTCATAAGGGCGCGGCAAAACTATCAGTTGGCATTGCAAATCAAACCAAATGAAGCTTACCCGAAGGCGATGCTGGAAAAGACTGCTGCCGGGGTTGGGACACAGCAAGCCAATGAGATGGCCATGGAAGATGCTTACAATTCTACCATTTCAAATGCCGACCGGTTGTTTGCCGGGAAGGCGCTGACTGAAGCCAAATCAGAGTATGAGAATGCGCTTGCTATCAAACCAGAAGAGGTATATCCACAACAGAAAATCTCGGAAATCGGAGCTATTCTGGCAGAGGCACTGGTCCGACAGCAGGAGCTGGAAACACTGGCAAATCTGGAACAACAACGGGCAATTGATGCCCAATACAAAACAGTTCTGACGGAAGCAAACAAATTGTTCTCAGCCCGAACGTATGAACTGGCGAAGGCCGAGTACCTGAAGGCTCTTGATATCAAACCAACGGAAAAGATTCCTGCTGACCGGATTTATGCGATTGACTCGATTTTACTTACGATTGCCAACAGAGAAGCACTTGAGAGCAACTATAGAGTGCTCATTGCCGTTGCAGATGAAAAACTTGGGTTGTTTGATTACCAGGCTGCAAAAACAGGATACCAGGAAGCGTTGGCCCTGAAGCCGAAAGAGAGCTACCCTGCAGGAAAGATCAAAGAGATTGATGCCCTTCTCAACCAGATTGTATTGGCTGAAAAACTTGAAGCTGACTATAACCAGGCAATTACCAGAGGAGATAGTCTGTTGGGAGCTAAGGCCTATCAGGAGGCGAAAGGAGCATTTCAAACAGCTTCTGTGCTGAAACCTACGGAGAGCTATCCGGGTACAAAAATTTCTGAGATTGACGGCATTCTGACCGAGCGTGCCCGGTTGCAAACCCTGAACCAGCAATACGATGATGCAATTGCCAGTGCCGATCAACTTTTTGAAAAGGCTGAATGGCAGCAGGCCAGAGGAGTATATGTACAAGCGCAGACTCTGAAATCGGAGGAGCCCTATCCTGCACAACAATTGGTATTAATTGACCAGAAACTTGAAGAGATAGCCAGCCTGCTAGCCCTGGAACAGGAGAACCTGAAAGCATTGGAAGAGAAGTATACCGCGTTGATTTCGTCTGCAGATAAGTTACTTGCCGACAAGGATTACAAGGCTGCAAGAACCGGTTATACCCAGGCAATGGCGCTTAAACCAGCAGAGGATTATCCAGCAGGCAAAGTAGCTGAAATTGATGCTGTTTTGGCTGAGAATGCACGAGTAGCTGCGTTAGAAACTCAGTATTCAAAGGCTATCACCAAAGGCGACAGCTTACTTTTGGCCGATTTGTTCACAGCAGCCAGAGGTGAATTTGAAGCGGCTTCCGGGCTAAAGCCGGGGGAAGCTTACCCAAAGGCAAAACTGCAAGAAATTGATGTCGCATTGCAGGATATTGCGAGACTGCAGGCATTGGATAAGCGCTACCGGGAAGAGGTGGCAACTGCCGATGGGTTGTTCAGCGATAAATCATGGGATTCTGCGGTTGCTGCGTACAAACGGGCATTGGAACTGAAACCTTCGGAAACATATCCAGGTCAGAGGATCGCACAGATCGATTCAATCAAGCTGGAGATTTCGAGACAGCTACAGATTGATAGCGATTACAAATCCTTGATTGCCTGTGCCGATCAGTTTTTCAGCACCCGGGCGCTTGACTCTGCACGCATGGTGTATACCCGGGCGGGTGTGTTACGCCCTGAGAAGAGTTACTGGCAGGAGCAGATCACTGAGATTGACCGAATCCAGGCAGAGATAAAGCGAGTGAATGATGAGTACCTGGCCACCGTTTCCGGTGCCGACCAACTATTGTTCCAGCAACGATACGAAGATGCACGTGGTGCCTATCAGGATGCATCTCAGATCAAACCTTCCGAGACCTATCCAAGGGAGAAAATCAAGGAGATTAACGAGATTCTCGCCGAGATACAGGGGCGCCGGCAAACCTTTGACAAACTGGTAGTGAATGGAGATCTGTTTTTCACTGGCAAAGAGTATTTCAAAGCACGGGAGAATTTCCAGCAGGCGCTTGAACTCTTCCCTGATGAAGAGCATCCAAAAGAGCGTTTAAGAATTGCGAATGTAAAGATCGACAGCATTTATAGAGCCAACAAATCCGATTACGACAAAGCAGTGGGTGAGGGAGACGGTTTTTTCAATACCTATGAATATGATAAATCCATTGATGCGTTTACCCGTGCCATCGCTTTTCTGCCAAATGAGGATTACCCCCGCATGATGATTGCCAAAATCCGCAAAACAATATCTGAAAATGCAATTGCTGATGTGCTCAGTACTACCGTTGTGATCAAAGCAGGGGAGGAGCAAAAGTTCTCGTTTGAACCGGTAAACATCTCTACGCGGAGGAACAATTTCATCTACCTGAAAGTGAAAAATCTCTCCGACAATAGTTTCAACATCCTGATGCGATATGGGAAAGGAGATCAGACAAGCGGAGGATTGGCTATTCGAAATATTTCTACCGATGGTGTGGTCAACGAACGGCTGATTAGTGTGAAGGACCAGGATCCGTGGTACAGGGAAGATAACAACTGGATTAGTTTGTATCCACAGGGAGGCGACATTGAGGTGTCATTTATCCAGGTCTCCCGGGCCATCAACTAATGGCACAGTGAACGATTAGGTGTTAGTTTTTAACGCCTTGGACATTTCATTCAGAATGATTGATTTTGTAAACGGTTTTGCAATATAGTGAGTGCATCCTGCTTTCATGATTTTCTCACGGTCTTCAGCCATAGTATATCCTGTTATTGCTATGATCGGAATATTCTGATAGGACTTTTGACTCCGTAATGTTTGAACGATCTGCAAGCCATCCATTCCGAGTCCCAGGTTGATATCAAGTAATATTACTTTGTACTGTTTGTTTTCTGCCATTTTCAATGCTGTGGAACTATCGGGGGCCCGGTCAATCTGGTATTCCGCTTTCAAGTAAAGTTTTACGAGTTCGGCATTGTCATCATTATCCTCGATAACCAGGATAAGGGGAGTTTCGCTATTAACAAGTCTTTTCGGAATCTTTGCGGCATCTGGTATTTCCGAAGGAGGTACAATTGTTTCCTTTGGTTCTTTGCCATTTGCTAAACCGGGCAACCAAACTGTAAATTGTGATCCGTGACCCACTTCGCTTTCAACGGTTATCCTGCCTCCCATTAAATTGATCATTTTACTGGAAAGGGTCAATCCCAGGCCTGTTCCTTCATAGTGGCGGTTATACCCTTCGCTGGCTTGACGAAATTCCTGAAAGATCTGTTCAAAGTATACTTTTGCGATGCCTATTCCAGTATCTTTAAATTGGATCAGGGCCCAATTTATTCCATCGAAGTTCTTCAGGGATGCACCAATGGTCACGCCTCCTAAATCAGTAAACTTAATCGCGTTGTCAATCAGATTCTGAAACACAAGTTTGAGCAGGTTCTCATCAGCCATGGCAACGAATGTTGAGTCCATCTCTGCTAAGAGATATAACCCTTTTTCTTTAGCCTGGGATTGGAAAGGGGGTAAAACTGATGACAACACATACAAGAGAGGCACCTCTTTCAGCAGTAGTTTTGACCGGGTAGTTTCCATGTCGGCCAGTTCAAGAATCGTTTGCAGGGTGTTCATAAGCCTCTTCCCTGCAGTATGGATTTTACTGCTGTAGAATTGCGTCACGTCATCATCAGAATCACTCATGAGAAGCTCAGAAAATCCCAGAATAGAGTTCATTGGTGTACGAAGTTCATGACTCATATTGGCCAAAAGCGAAGTCTTCAGACGATCCGACTCTTCTGCACGAAGTCTTGCCTCCTCAAGGTCTTTGTTAATTGCATGTTGTTCTGTGACATCCATCATCATGCCAACAATTTCTTCATCCTCCATGTAGGCACTGATGATGCAGTTTTTCAGATTTCCCTTATTGGAGACCAGGATCAAGGAAAAATCAGTAATCTTTCTATTTCGCCGAATTTGATCAATTAGTCTGTCACGGTCATGAATGTCATGGTATAAAAGATTTACGTTTGCCTGAAGCATTTCCTCAACTGAATCAAATTCGAGAATTGTAGCTAAGGCTGGATTTCCAAAAACGAAGGATCCATCTGGCTTTGTACGGAAGATCCCTACCAGTGCGTTTTCGAGAATATTCCTATACCGATTTTCTGATAGCAGAAGTTCGTTTTCGGTCCTGTTTCTCTCCTGGGTTTCAAATTTTGCTGAAATAAGATCGGCAAGTGAAGCGGCGAATTCCTTCTCTTCAAACGTCCATGTATGAATCTGACCAACATACTCAAAACAGAGCACTCCGGAGAGTTTTCCCTCTTTCCGAATGGGGATATCCAGTAGTGATTTGATATTTAGGGGATCGAGGTAACCTGTTGCGAACTCTGAGGTTCTGGGATCATTAACCCCGTCAGAAGCATCAATGAACCTGGATGTATCCAGTGCTTTAAAATAGGCAGGAACCTGATTTGACTCAAGTTCAATATCACCCATGTGTTCGGATGATGAAGTGACGAAAAGGTCATTACATATCAGTTTTAACCCGTCGTCTGACAAGGACCAAATACTTGTTCGGTTAGAACTTAAGATACGAGCTGCTCGCTCAGTGATCAATTCCCATATTCGTTGGAAATCCGGATTGTATAATCGCGAAATTTCGAAGAGTGTCTTTTGTCTTTCAAGTGCCTCAAGAGCCTCTAACGGCATCGTGTTTTCATTCATGGAAATGATTGTGTAGATAAATCGGCATGAAAGTACGAAATAATAAAGAGATTCTCTATTTGCCTGTTTCGTTACTCTTCAGAACAATCAGCGTAATCTCAGCCCATATTCCCACGCGTCCGGCATATCCGATGGTTCCTGCCCCCCGATTCACATAAAGATATTGGGTTGTGCTGTCACCCCACGTTTTCTGGTATAATCCTGCCCATTCAGGATAAAGATATTGCACAAAGCTCCACTGCCATCGACTTGTTTCTACTCCAACCTGTCCGCCATGAGTATGTCCTGCAAATGTGAGATTAATTTCGGGATAGGATTTGCTTACAATGCTGTCCCAGTGTGTGGGATCATGAGAAAGCAGAAGTTTAACTGGGATAGTCTCAGTGCCAGTAAGCGCTTTTGGCATGTTGGCCCTTCGTTGAAAGCGACTTACGGCTCCCCAGTTTTCAACTCCTACAATAGCCAAACTATCCCCATTGATGGCCAGCAACTCGTTTTCGTTACGTAAGAGCTTCCATCCCAATTCGTTATAGAACCGATATAAATCCAGCATGTTCTGTTTTTTTTCCTCGTCGGATGTCCAGGTCATGTAATCTCCATAGTCGTGATTGCCCAAAACAGCATATGCCCCATAGTTTGTCCTGATTCTTTTTAAAACATCCTTGAATGGCCACGCTTCCACGGTTGAATAGTTGCACAGGTCACCTGTAAAGAAGAGAAGGTCAGGCTTAAGCTCATTGACTTTATTAACAATTTCGGTCAGCTTGGATTTTCGGTTCCAGCTTCCAAGATGGATATCTGACAATTGAACGATTCGCAGGCCGTCAAATGTTGAGGGCAATTTTTTCAACGAGATTTCAGTCTCCCGTACTTTAACGTGATGTTCCCAGAATACCATTCCTGCGAGCATCAGAAGAAAGAGGAGTGCACCAAAAATCCATCCCGAGAGAAATAGCTTTCGGGGGCGTTGATTCAATGATTTGAAATAGGGGAATACCTTGCCTAGTAGCATCACCACCCCCTGGTAAAGAAGTGTGACAACCAGAAAACTGAGTGGTAGGATCCGTGTAGCATAAGCGATGAGGACAATACTCGTCAGGTATGTTTTAACAAACAAGGGCCAGAAATAGTAGGTGTAGAAGAACCCATACACGACGCCGGCAACAACCAGGCAAAATGGAAGCCAGAAAAGTGCTGCAAGCAAATACCTCCAGAGTGGCTTCAGGCTGCGGATTTCACGCCATGTGATTACCCATAGGAAGGCATCCAGGAAAAGGAGGATGAGAAAATAATTGAGGGCTCCGGTATTCTTCGGGAAGGCTTGTTTTAGTATCCAGACCAGCAGGATTGAGAAAACAATAAAAAGGGTTCCCCGAAGCAGCTTTATCATCGGTTCTTTACATAATTGATGAGCCCTTTTGCCTGAAAGATCTCCATCAGTTTGGATGGGAGAGGTGAGAACCTGAACTCTTTTCCAGCCACACTGACGATGCCCTGAGAGAAGTCGATCTTCACCAGATCTCCTTGGCTAAAGGCATCCACAGCTTCAGGAAGCAAAATTATTGGCAATCCCTGATTGACAGAAGAGCGGAAGAAGATACGGTTTACCGATTTGCAGATCACTGCTTTAACACCTGCATGGGAGAGTCCAACAGCAGGATGTTCGCGGGAGCTGCCGCAACCGAAGTTGGCTCCGGCCATAATGATATCTCCGGGTTTTATACGCTCAGCAAAGCTGTCATCGAACCCTTTGAAAAGATATGGCAGGATTTTCTCCGGTTCAGAACTTTGCACATTGTATGTCAGGTTGCCGGCAAACATCTGGTCGGTATTGAGGTTGTCAACATCGGCATAGTTCCATATGTGGGAATTATACCTCTCTTCTCCTTCCGGGATGTCGACTGTAGCGCTTTGCGGGATATGATGAGGATAGATATCGTTGTGGCTTTTCCCGCGTGGATCTGTAATTTCTCCATGCAGCGCCGAGATGGCAACTGTTGCCGGTGATGCGAGGTAAACGTTGGAATTTGGGTTCCCCATCCGGCCTTTGAAATTCCGGTTTGCCGTGGAAATCACGTTGTATCCGTCGGCCGGAATCCCTTGTCCGGTTCCCAGGCAGGGACCGCAGGAGGAGGTGAGGACATTAGCACCGGCTTCAATAAAGGTTCCGATCAACCCTTCCTGCATCGCCTGCGTATAGATCTCTCTGGAAGCTGGAATAATAAGAAGTTGCATGAACCTCGGAATGCGTTTCCCTTTGAGCACGGCAGCCGCTTCGCGCAGGTCTTCGAGACGGCCATTGGTACAGGTGCCAATAAGAGCCTGCTGGATTTTTGTTCCCTGTACTTCTGAGAGAGCTTTGACATTATCCACATGATGTGGCGCTGCAACAACCGGGAAGAGTTCTGCCAGGTTGATTGTAATCTCTTTGATATATGAAGCATCCGGGTCAGCCCATATGCCTTCTGTCTCTTTTCCAAGGTATTCATCAAGAATTTCATCAGCTGGGAATACGGCATTTTTGGCGCCCATTTCGCTGGCCAGGTTGGCGAGGACCATCCGATCGGCAATGGAGAGCGAGCGAACCCCGTCGCCATGGTACTCAATCGATAAATAGTCGGCGCCGCTGCTGCCGATCATTCCGATGATCCAGAGAGCCAGGTCTTTGGCAAAGACATTTTCAGGAAGTTTTCCTTCCAGGGTGATCTTCATAGTATCGGGTACCCTGAACCATGTCTCGCCCTGTTTCCAGAGACCTGCTGTTTCGGTTCGGTCAATTCCTGCTGCAAAAGCATTGAAGGCTCCGGCAGTACCGGTATGACTGTCGCTGCCAACGATGATCATCTTCGGACGGGCATAAAGCGCCATGAGTTGGTGGCAGATTCCCTCTCCGACATCATGGAATTTCATAACGCCAAATTTGCTTGTAAAGTCGCGGATAGTCTGGTAGTCGTTAGCCAGTTTTGAGTTTGTAGGTGGTGCGTTGTGGTCGAGAGTGATGAGCAGGGCATCCGGATTTACCGGGGTTTCGCCACCCATCTTCTTAAATGTGCTATAGATGCTGGCAGTATTGTCGTGCGACAGGATGACGTTGGGTGTAGCGAAGACGATGCTACCGGCATCGGCGCCAAAGATTTTTTCGGCAAAGGTTTTTCCGGGCATAGTGATTAAGTTTTAAAATTACCAAGGAACAATTTCCAACTAACAAATAAATACAAATTTCCAATTTCCAGTATCCAGTATCCAGGTGACAAAAGTACAAATTCTCCTTGTTCTTATATCGTAATGATTTAGGGAATATTGTAGCTTTGTTTAATTAAATCTCAATAGTATTAACTATGGTTGAACAGGAGAAATGGGAGGCTGTGCAACAGGAGATCCTTGGTTTTCTGGTGGAGTTTTTACATCAAATAGAATGGCATTACGGAGAAAACCGGGCGCCGATCAAACACCCACCTAAATTTTTAGTTTACGGGGAAGATGATGGCAAGTTATCTTATAGTTGCACGATAGAGACTGATTTTGGGGAGCCGGAAGAGTTCATCAGGTGTGTCGCACCTACTCCCGGGAAGTTAATAGATGAGGTAAAACATATAATTAAACAACGGTTTCCTCTTTGAATTTCCTGAGAGAGCCTGTTTTATTCCAGCACCCTCCTCTCTTTCAGCGAATACTTCCGACCTTTATCAAGAAGGTAAAACCGCTCACTGCCAACTGGAAGCTTAGAAATTTCGGGCCGTTCAACAGACCAATCTGCCTGGTCTCTGATAAATTTACACACGGTTCCATCGTATATTGCAACGTAGCTTTTCCCGATTACCTCAAATTCATTGTTGTGGACTACAATTGCCGTATTCTCATCCAGGCCGATTCCCAGAATATCTGGATGCGCTTTGAGAATTTCCAACAGATCGAATTGTCTGTTAAGTGCTAAGAGATGCTGATCAATAGCGCAATTGGTTAGCAGCCCCAATCCCTCTTCATGATCACCCATCATCACAACATTGGTTTTCGTATCTCCTCTCACCAAGTATGATCCCATGATTGAGGCTCCAGCTGAGCTTCCACCTACAACACCCCCTCGTTCAAGCAATTTCAGGATCTCATCATGGGTCCTCGTATGCAGGTAGGCATCCGCCAAACGCCATTGTCTCCCGCCGGTAAACCACAATCCTGTGGCTTGTTGAATAGGTTCTGTAAATTGTTTGGTATTTGCTAACAATGGATCGCGGGTATGTAAGGTTTGGATATTTATAAATCCATATCGTTGGAAGATCTTTTCAATTCCTTCCAATCCGCCACTTTCATGTATATCTTCGTCACTACCTGCAATGACCAGGTGTCCGTTTTCTGTTCCTTGAAGTTGAGATGTCAACTCTGTGACATCTTTTTCCTGACCGACTCCGGAATTAACAACAAAGAGGAGGAGGATTCCAATAAGGATTGTTTTCATAGGAAATTCATTGTGTGATGGTGCAAATATATAGGACAATCATCAAATAGCAGTGTCAATGATTATCATTGAAATAATCCTTTGTTTTTATTAGGAGATTTTCTAACTTTGCACCCCGTTTTTAGACATATTGGAGAGGTGGGTGAGTGGCTGAAACCAACAGTTTGCTAAACTGTCGTACGGGAAACTGTACCGGGGGTTCGAATCCCCCCTTCTCCGCGGAAGTTCTTAAAATATTCGGGGTATAGCGCAGTCCGGTTAGCGCACCTGCTTTGGGAGCAGGGGGTCGCAGGTTCGAATCCTGCTACCCCGACAGTTGAAAATCAAAGCCTTACATGAAAATGTGAGGCTTTTTTTGTTACCACCGTATATATCTGATTTAAATAAATTTAGACTTGTCTATTCTGATAAAATTTTTAATACTTTTGTTTCGTTATTCGACGAAATACAAAACAGGATGGAAGTAAAAAAGAAATACTATACGGAAGAGCAGGAGCAGATCGTTCGGTATGCCAAAGCAATGTCGCATCCCGTTCGGGTGTTTATCCTTGATTTTCTTGCACAAAAAAAGTGTTGTTATAGTGGCGACATGATTGACGATTTGCCAATTGCACGATCCACGCTTTCGGAGCATTTAAAGGAATTGAAGAAATCCGGTTTGATCCAGGGAGAGATCAATCCTCCATTTATTAAGTATTGCATCAACCAGGAAAACTGGCAAAAGGCAAAGGAACTCTTTGATTTTTATTTTCAGAAATGAAGTTGATGAAATAGAGAAATTATGCAGTGGCTACAAACCATTTTGGAAAACTCTCAATATGCCGCATTAACGGCATTCATTCTGGGATTAATGACGGCGATCAGTCCGTGTCCGCTGGCAACAAATATTTCTGCCATCGGATTTATCAGCCGCGATATTGAGGACCGGAGGCAAGTATTCGTCAAAGGTTTGATTTATACCCTTGGACGGGCGATCACCTATACTGGGATCGGGTTGATCATCTATTTTGGAGCCAGTAAAATGAATATTTCCTTGCTGTTCCAGGGATGGGGTGAGCGATTGCTGGGACCTGTCATGATCCTGATAGGCCTCTTTATGCTGGATTTCATAAAGATACGACTTCCGGGCTTCACTGCACTGGCAGAAAAGATGGGAGAGAAAAGCAGAAGGAGCTTATGGGGCTCTTTGGTTCTGGGAATCATTTTTGCCATGGCATTTTGTCCTTATAGCGGGGTGCTTTACTTTGTTCTGTTGATCCCCATAACAATTGCCAGTCCTGACGGCTTGTTCCTCCCACTGATTTTTGCGATTGCCACAGGATTACCTGTCATTATTTTTGCATGGCTTCTGGCATATGCGGTAGGGAATGTGGGGAAACTCTATGATCGCATCAAAGTGTTTGAAATTTGGTTCCGCCGGATTGTTGCCATTCTTTTTATCCTGGTTGGAATCTATTATATCCTCCTCTTTTTTATCTGATATGGAAACAAGAAAAGAACTGAAAATCCTGGGATGGATCGCGATCATTTTTCTGGTTGTTTTTTATTTACCTATCAATAATCCTGTTTTTAACACGGCAATCGATGCAACATTAGATCTTTCGAAATGGTATGCGCGCGAGCATGTAATCTTATGTTTACTCCCTGCATTTCTAATTGCCGGAGTCATTTCCGTTTTTGTGAGCCAGGCTTCGGTGTTGAAATATTTTGGAGCGAATGCAAGAAAATGGGTAGCTTACAGTGTTGCATCGGTTTCAGGGACTATTCTGGCCGTATGTTCTTGTACGGTTCTACCCCTGTTTTCTAGCATTCATAAGCGGGGTGCAGGCCTCGGTCCTGCTATCGCTTTTTTATATTCAGGTCCCGCCATCAACATCCTTGCAATTATTCTCACAGCCCGAATTTTAGGCTTTGAACTGGGTATTGCACGGGTAGTAGGGGCGGTCTTGTTTAGTGTATTGATAGGACTGATCATGGCCTTTATCTACAGGAAAGAGGAGAAGGTGAAGGCAGAAGAACAGATGAACTTCCCGGATGTTCCGGAGAAGCGCCCCCTCTGGCAAACGGCTACTTTCTTCTTTACCCTTGTTATCATCCTGGTCTTTGCAAACTGGGGCAAACCTGCTGCGGATGATTCAAGCAGTTTGTGGTACTATATATGGGCATACAAGTGGTGGGTTACCGGTCTTTTCGGACTGTTACTTGCCATAGTAATGATGACCATTCTCAAACTGAAAAACTGGCAGGTGATTGTTGCTGTTGCGATTACCGGGTTGACTGCCCTTCTTTTTAAAAATCCCATGATCTCAATGGTGGTTGGAATCGGAGCCGTGAGTATCATCAGTTTAATTGATAAAACCGATGATGGAGAGAACAGGGAATGGATTTTGTCAAGCTGGGGATTTACAAAACAGATTCTACCATTACTGGCGATTGGGGTCTTGATAGCCGGTTTCTTACTGGGATCAACACACGATAATACCAGTATTCCAGGTGTGATTCCCGATACCTGGATATCCTACCTGGTTGGAGGTAACTCCATCTGGGCAAACCTGTTTGCTTCTGTCATCGGGGCCTTCATGTATTTTGCCACCCTTACTGAGGTTCCAATCCTCCAGGGACTAATCGCGTCAGGAATGGGGAAAGGCCCTGCATTGGCCTTGCTTCTTGCCGGTCCAGCTCTGTCATTACCTAATATGCTGGTTATCCGTGGAGTAATTGGAACGCAAAAGACTGCCGTGTATGTATTATTAGTTGTAATTCTTTCAACTATTGCAGGTTTGATTTTTGGCACTTTATAGATTGCAATCCTTGAAATGGTTCTTTTCATGCTAATTAGGCCAAAAATCGGGTTTTACTGTGGTTCCACCCTGAAGCCGGCAGTCTACACAATAACGGTTCAGGATTCTCAATGCCCCTGTTTCGTTGTAATAGTAGTAAACGGGATATTCCCTGGGGGAAACGTCTCTCCAAAAGAATGGCACCAACCCTGATTCGTAGCACTCACTGTTGAAATTGAGGACAATCCCTTCAATATCATGGTAAAAATACCTACGGGTAGTCTCGAACGCTGCATAAAAATATCCCAGCACAACTTTATCCGGATTGTTTATATTCACCAGGTTGCCTTTGATGGCAAAGGGCTGTTTCTCATAGAGGCCCCCCTGTTCGTTACTGTTGATGCGCAATTCGTCCCAGTATTTGTAAGCTCCCTCGCTCAGGGCAAGCTGGCGTACCAGAGTGCTGTACATGATTCCAAGGCGGGATGAGCTACTCCCATCGACAGTTTGCAACGGGTACATCGTGTAAATGTTCTGGGAGAGGTTCTTTGTGGAGACGGTATAGACATTCTTCACCAATTGCGTGATCCAGCAAACCTTATTCATGTAATCGGGTGGTTTCACCTCATGAAAGGTACCATCGTAGTAATATTCCACCGGATGGAGAGCTTCGTATTCCCAGGTCTCTACAACCTCCCATTGGTAATAATGGCTATAGTTCCCAACAGCATTCAGGTCCACATAAAACTGCATGACTGTGAGGAAAACATTCGGATTGGGTGTTGGAATATCTTCAATATGGTAATAGACAGAATCGATCGGGGGTCCTTCCAGCATCTGGTCAAATCCCGACTCTAACTCTTCACCATCGGTTGTTGTAACCTTCACCTGGTATGAGGTTCCGGGTGCCAAATTTTGCTGTCCCATCCACACACGGTAATGTCCGGGAACATATTCCTCCATGGTAAATATATTCCCCTTGTCGTCAAGAATCTTTACCTGGCAAGACGATACCGGAATGTACTCGGGAGACTCAATGGGAGAGGATAGGGAAACTTCTACCACCTGCCAGCCTTCCGTATTGGTAACCCGGCCGGTAACTACATATTTGTTCTCGACATTGCTGTCAATAACCGGATCAAAAGGTTTGATGCAGGAGAAGAGCATTGCCATGCCCAAAACAGCCAGGATATTTCTATGCCGATGCATAATTTTCAAGTTTAAATAGTAACCTTCCTAAAAATTCCACAGGTTAAAAATAAGCATAAAATCTATTAGGTTTATCTTCGCTTCGTCTTTCCTTCGTCTTTCGGTTAGTTTTACCTTAGTTATTCATTAATCCATGATAATTGTTTCATCTTTCTTATTTTTGGTTGATGAACTTCGGATTCATTGTCTCAAAGAAACACACGTAAATATAGTTTATTGATAGTTATTCAATATGAAGATCCTTTTGATCAGCCCGGGTTCATATGACGATATTGACAGCCAGATTACGCGATCTATTCCCTACCTATTCGCGAAGGCGATCTTCTCACCGCATGCCATTGCATCTGTGGCAGCGTTAACCCCTCCCGAACACGAAGTTGAAATTCATGATGAGTACATTCGCGGACCAGTTGATTTGGTACTGAAGGATAAATCGTATGATATCATTGGCATCTCCATCACTTCCAATCAGTTAAAACACTGTCTCGCTATTGCGGGTTACTGTAAGAAACGTATTCCAAATGCTGTGGTAGCCGTGGGAGGAATTGGTGTTGAGAACCTTATTCATCAGGACCAGGATCATATCGATGTTGTTTTTTATGGAGAAGCTGAAGAGACCTGGCCCAAATTTCTGAAGGATTTCAAAAAGGGCTCCTATCAACGTGGATACAAACACGTTTCGAAGCCTGATATGACGAAAGTGCCACCTCCGGCCTGGGAGTTGATCAGGGAAGATATCCCGTTGTACAATGCCGTTTCGGTTCAAACTACAAGGGGATGTCCGTTTGATTGTAGCTTCTGTGATGTGATATACACATATGGGAGAATCCCAAGGAGCAAAACAATCGACCAGGTGCTGCAGGAGATCAGGAAGCTGTATGAAATGAATGTGCAGATGGTCTTTATTGCGGATGATAATTTTGCAGGCAACAGAAAGTATGCAAAAGATTTGCTGAAAAAACTTTCCGAACTAAATAATTCATTTACCAATCCTATTGGCTTTATCACCCAATTAGATATAACCATCGCGCAGGATGAAGAGTTGCTCACGCTGCTTGCCAACTGCAACTTCCTGGCTGTGATGATTGGAATTGAATCGGTGAATAAAGAGTCGCTGAAGGATTTTAACAAGCAGCAGAATCTAAAACTATCGATTCCTGATGCAGTTCAGAATATTCAGTCGTATGGGATTGTTGTTCTGGCTCATATGATCATCGGGGCTGATTCAGATGATCAATCGGTTTTTCAGAAAACCGCAGATTTTGTTAAGGAAGCAAACATTATCCAACATCTCTGCCATCCGCTTTCGGCACCTCCTGGAACCAAGATGTGGTATGATTTGAAGCGCCAGGGAAGAATCGTCTCATTGAATAATGATGAGATCAGGGATAAACTTGATATCATCTCCAATATCGTTCCAAAACAGATGACCCGGATTGAACTTTTTGAGGGATTGGCCAACTATTGGGAGCAGATTTATGATCCACAGGTGTTTATGGAAAGAGCAGTTGCTTTTATTTCAGGCATCAGAAAAAAACCTGATGTCAGAGCACCTGGCTTCAAAGCGCTATGGAAGCTCAGAAAAATGCTTATCCGGGTGTTCACATTTTTTATTTTTGATGTCGAGAAAGAGCATCGTAAGGTGTTTTTTACCCTGTTACGAACAGCGAAAAGCAAGATGAGCTTCCTGATGCCAAAGATTATCTACCTCTACACGAGTTATCTCATGGACTACAAAAGATCGTTGCACGACATTCAGGTTGCCCGCGATTATGTGAAATGGGAGAAGGAGAATCCGGATAAAATCTTGATTGAATCTTCATTTATTCCCATTCCTGAAAAAATCAGGACGAATGCATCAGAACTTTTTGCCATTGCCTATCACCATATCCGGGAAAGGATTTTCAATAAAGAACTCGTTTACCAAACTGTTGTAGCATCTATTCTTGATTATAGTGATCGGTTTGGAAAGACGTTTAACACTATTGACGAACACGAGAAAGCAAAAATATGCCTTTCATGCGACCGGATCATCGGGCAAATCGCAGGAGGCGACCGGGAGGAGGATGAGGAGTTGCCATTGAATCCTCCTCCTGGGTATACACGTGAGATTCTGGATGCATTGGATAGTGCTGTCAGACACAACGATACATATGCTATGTAAATTTTAAACTTTATACTATGAGCCTTGTCCCTATTATTACTGTAATCTGCATTGTAACCATCTCGCTGCTTGTCACTAAGATAGCAGCTGCGATGCTGGCCAATACAGGTTTATCAATGCATTCGGCGAAGTTTCAGTCCCGTTCTGCTTTTACAGGAGTTGGATTTACAACTTCAGAGTCGGAACAAATCACAACCCATCCTACACGTAGGAAAATAGTCTCCTCCCTCATGCTCCTCGGGAATGCCGGGATTGTTACGGTGATGGCTTCCCTCTTGCTGACATTTGTCCACAAAGATGAGCAGGGGATGTCGTGGTATTATGGTGTAGGCATCCTGGTCGTCGCCACTGTCATTCTTACAATTGTGGCCAACAGCAACAAGGTAGACAATGCACTTACGAAGGCGGTAAACAGGTTTCTGGGGAAATACAAGATATTTTCTACGTATAACTTTGGATCACTTTACAAACTGGCAGATGACTATCATATTTATGACTTTTATGTCAGGTCAGGAGGATGGCTCGAAGGGAAGAAGGCTTCTGATGAACGACTTCAACAGGAGGGAATCATTATTCTGGGGATTGAGAAACCTGATGGGACATATGTTGGTGCTGTTACTCCTGATACAGTCCTTCTGGAAAATGACTTGTTGATTGTTTATGGACGGGCCCATTCGGTGAAATTTTTAGATCCAATAAAACGCAAGAGTGCCCAAGAACAACCTTCACCACCTGCTCCATAATATGTCAGGATGGATAGGACCACACCCCTGGATCACACCTTGAGGGTTTCCCCTTCTGATTTTGCAATAACGACGGCGCCGCAGGTGTCGCTCCAAACATTCGTTGCAGTACGGAACATATCCAGGATCCTGTCTACAGCCAGAATCAGCCCAAGGCCTTCAAGGGGCAAGCCTACTGCTGTAAGGATAATGGAGATCATAACCAATCCAGCCATCGGGATACCAGCTGCCCCGATTGAAGCCAGGAGAGCGGTGATCACCACAATAACCTGTTGAATAAATGTGAGTTCAATCCCATAAGCCTGAGCGATAAACATAGCGGCTACACACTCGTAAAGGGCAGTACCATCCATATTGATGGTTGCTCCAAGGGGTAGAGTGAAGGAGGAAATCTTATTGGAAACACCACTGTTGTTTTCAACTGCCTGGATGGTAAGTGGGAGGGTTGCAGAGGAGGAGGAGGTAGAGAATGCCGTAAGCAGGGGAGCAGTTACCGCCTTGAACTGTTTCAGAGGATTAACTCTGCCAATAAACCGCGTAATCAGTGGAAGGGTAATCAATGCATGGACTGAGAGCCCAAGAATGACAGTGAGCATATAGAGCCCCATACTTTGTGCAAGAACGGTAATACTTTCGGATTGACTGACCTGAAATGCAACAATCCCGAATACGCCATAAGGGGCAAAGCGGATGATAAACATGGTGATCTTCATCATCACTTCAAAGGTTGAGTCGAAAAAGGTAGTCAGAAAGATTCGGGACTTCTCATTGGTCAGGTTGATAAAAAACCCGAACAGAATTGCGAAGAAGATGATAGAGAGCATACTTGCCTGGGTAAATGCAGCGAAGATATTTGTTGGGATGATGTTGATGAGAATCTGTCCGAACGACTGTTGCATCATCCCCAGTTCTCCAACCTCCTGGGTTAATCCAAGATCGGCTCCAACGCCTGGTTGCAGCAGGTTGACAAATAATAAGCCGGTGATGATGGCCAGGGTGCTTGTTGAGAGATAGTAGATGATGGTTTTTAAACCCAGCCGGCCCAGGTTTTCAGCCGTTCCTATACTTGTAACGCCCGATATTATCGAACTGAGAATCAGGGGGATGATAATCATTTTGAGGGCACGCAGAAAGATGTCTCCCATCCAATCCACATAACCCACGTAGTCTCCAAGGAAAGTACCATATAGAATTCCAAGGATAAGAGCAACAAGGATTTGCCAGTGTAGCGGGAATTTTTTCATGGTGCCTGTTTTACCATGTAAAAATAGAAAATAATCCGGGGAATTAAAATTGGGGTTATTTCTTGCCTACCAGGAGGTCGATAAGATTGCGAAGTTCAGTTCTGTCGATTGGTTTGGGCAAGTAGTGCGAGCAACCGGCTGCCAGGATCTTTTCCTTGTCGGAATCCATCGTATAACCAGTCACGGCAATTATTGGTGTAAGCTGGTATCCAGGAAGTTGCCTGATTTGTCGCGTGGCTTCCATGCCATCGATACCCGACCCGAGGTTGATATCCATCAGGATGGTTTCATATTGGGTGCTCCTCGCCATCTCAACAGCCAATTCACCGTTGCGGGCTATATCACAGTGAAACCTGGAGCTAAGGTAGATGAGGATCAGTTCACTGTTCAAGTGGTTGTCTTCAACAACGAGAATAGGAGGAAGGTCGTTGCGGATTACAGGTTTAGGGAATTCTGGCACTTCAGGAAGGAACTCCTGCTCGATGATTAGTTGTTGGGTTTCGGAGATGCCAAGTTGGCTTGAAGGCAACCAGATAGTGAAAATGGATCCTTTTCCATCCCGACTGCTAATCGTAAGCTTTCCATTCATCAATTCCACAATCTTTTTTGAAAGGGTAAGCCCAAGGCCATTGCCCTCAAAACTCCGGTTATATCCTTCGCTAACCTGGCGGAACTCTTCGAATATCAACTCATGGTACTCAGCTGGGATTCCCGGGCCAGTATCTTTGATTGTGATACAGGACCAGGATTTTCCTGAATCCCAACTATTCCCGGTTTCAATGATGATCTTCCCTGAATTGGTGAACTTGACAGCATTTTCAAGAATATGATTCAGTAATTGTGTAAAGAGTTTTTCATCGATATAAGAGAATATCGATTCATTCATATAGATCTCAAACCCAAGGTGTTTTTGTTTCGCCGTGGCAAGATGGGGTTCGCAGGTTAGCAGTATGAGTTCATTGAGTTTGGTCTCCTTAAGCTTGAAGAGTGCTTTTTTTGCCTCAAACTGTGAGAGTTCAATCATGCTGTTCAGGGTTGCAAGAAGCCTGCGCCCACTGGTATGTATGTTCTGAGCCATCTGTTGGAACTCCTTGTTTTTCAGCTGCTCGCATAAAATTTCGGAGAAGCCGAGGATTCCCGTCATGGGCGTTCTAAGTTCATGGTTGATGTTGGCAAGTATTGAACTCTTTAGCCGGTCAGACTCTTCTGCATGAAGTCTGGCTATGGTTAGCTCCTCCTGATCCTTGTGCTTTTGAATAACTGCGCCCAGAACTAATGATATAGCTTTAATCGCACTAACCTCCTCCTCTTTCCATACTCGCGGTGAGATACAATCTCCAATGCCAAGAAAACCCCAAAACGTGTTCCTGACATATACTGGCATGATAACAACCGATCTGATATCCAATGTATGCAAAAACTTCTGTGCATTAGGCGTCAAATCCTGTGTAATAGCGATAACCGGGGTGTTATTTTTCAGTGTTTCGTAGAAAAGTGTAAGATCGGGGTTGTAAGGAATATTCACTAACTGCAGACCATCAAGGTTGTGTACCACATCATAGTGTGACCATTCTTGCTGGAGATTCATAAATACCTCTTCAGAATCGGGATCGAAATGGTTTTTGAATAGCATGATCCTGTTAGCCTGGTATGTCTTACCAAGGACCTTTAAGGATTTTCTGATTGCCTCCTCCAGTGAGTTCTCTGTTAACAGGATCAAAGTAGCTTTGCTGTTGCCTTTGATCAGATTCCCTTTCCTTGATTCACTGAGATGAGTGATCTCTCTCCATCCGGCGATATAGGAGTTGTCATCTACAGGAGCGATCCTGCATTCAAATTTTGACACCGATTCAGTGGTCTGATAGATAATTTGCCCTGATTGAAGCTTCTTCTTCTCCCGGCTATTAGTCGCCATCTGTAATAGTTGATTGTTGAGATCATGGTTAAAGATCTCTTCCAATGACAGGCCGATAGGGCCACCTTCCCGTTCAAACAAAAAGGCATGATTATTGGGATGAAAATCCAGCAATTTACCCTCATTGTCTATCCATAGAAGGATGTCAGGGATAACTTCAATTAAATTCTGAGTTGCTTCAATCCGTTGGGTCATTTTCAGGTAGTCTTGTTTAATTAAGTGTCGGGTCGATAAAAATGTCCATTTAAAACCCAATTGAGTGTAGTAAAATAGCGGTGACCGTGTAGAACGATATTATATCAAAAATCACGCCAAAAAATTATTATACTGATAATCAGAAGATTAAGCGTGATGACTAAAAAAATATTTTTGAGAGTGTCCAAATATTTGACAATAAATGTATTAAATTTGGACACTTTTTAGTAAAGAGTGTAAAAATCGTGACTATGGCTAAGAAAGGTAATCTGCTCATCGTTGAAGATAACAAAGAAATCCTTGAAGCTCTGGAGTTATTCCTGGAAGATGAATTTTCGCTTGTTACGGGATTGAAAACTCCGAATATGATCGTCAGCACACTACAAGGTGTATCTTATGATCTGGTGTTGCTGGATATGAATTTCTCTGCGGGAATCGTTACAGGAAATGAGGGACTGTACTGGTTAAAAGAGATTCTCAAAGTAGATCCCTCACTTAGTGTCATCATGATGACGGCTTATGGCGATGTTGAGCTGGCAGTAAAAGCCATGAAGAATGGAGCTGTTGATTTTATTATCAAGCCATGGGATAATGATAAACTATTGGCAACGTTGCGTACTGCACTGAAACTTCGGGAGTCGAACAAGGAGATTGAGAAGCTTCGCAACCGGCAAGACCAACTTACAGCTGAATTGGATCACCAGTATTCGAAGATTATAGTACAATGTCCTCAGATGAGTCGTGTGATGGAAATTGTGGAAAAGGTAAGCAAAACGGATGTCAATATCCTGATTACAGGTGAGAATGGGACGGGAAAAGGGTTGATTGCCCGGGAGATCCATAAGCGATCCTCCCGATTAAACGAAGCGATGATCACTGTGGATATGGCTTCCATTCCGCTTACCCTTTTTGAGAGTGAAATGTTCGGACACAAAAAAGGGGCCTTCACCGATGCTAAGCAGGACCGGATAGGTCGGTTTGAAACGGCTTCAGGCGGGACACTGTTCCTTGATGAGATCGGAAATCTCTCCATGAGTATGCAGGCCAAAATATTGAATGTCCTTCAGGAGCGGCAAATCATTCCATTAGGGTCCAACAAGATTGTTCCCATCGACATCCGGCTGATTTGCGCCACAAATAAAAACCTTGACAAATTGGTTATGGAGGGATTATTCAGGCAGGATCTCCTGTTTCGTATCAATACCATTCAGATCGACCTGCCTCCCCTACGTGAGAGGGGAAGTGACATTGAGTTGATGGCTCAACATTTTCTGATTAAATCTGCAGCCAAGTACGATCGGGGAAAGCTCTCTTTTGCCAAGGATGCCCTGTTGTCCATGAGAACCTACACCTGGCCTGGAAATATTCGGGAACTGGAGCACTCCATTGAGAAAGCGGTCATACTTGCCGAAGGAAATACGGTAAAACCGGAAGACCTCTACCTGAAAAAGATGCCGGGGCAACCGTTGCAGCCAGAAATGAACGGATCATATGGGGATTTTGAAAAGGAGATCATCCGCAAAGCATTGCTCAGACATATGGGAAATATGACCAGTGCTGCCCGTGAACTCGGTATATCAAGGCAGACAATCTATAACAAAATGAAGCGGTATGGTCTCTAAAAGGTATTTTTATAACCTGATTATCCGTTTGGTACTTATCTCACTTACCTGTTTTCTTCTGTGCCTCTCCTTTTTTATCTATCCAAACTATTCTGTAATCATAGTTATTAGCTCCCTCTTTGTTTTTCAGATAATTATCCTTGTCAGTTACCTTAACTCAATCAACAAGAAGCTTGAGAATTTTTTTCTTTTCTACCTGAGTGGCGAAGTTGTCTCATCCAATATTAAACGAACCAAAAATGATGAGTTCAGTCCGCTTTATATGTATTTCGATCTGGTCAATGAAAAACTGGAACAGGCAAGGCTTAAAAATGAGATCCAGAATAACTATTTTAAAACGATTGTCGATGAAACGGCGGTAGGACTGATATCTTTTAAAACAGATGGTTCTGTTGAGCTTTTCAATGAGGCAGCCAGGAAAATATTCGGGATACAGGTATTACGTAATCTCAGGAAACTCAATAATATCAAGGATGGCTTTAGTGAGATGTTGATTGGTTTGGAGTCGAACGACCGGAAGCTGATCTCAATTATTCTGGAGGGTGAATTGATTCAACTGGCAACCAAAAAGGTCAAATTCAAGGCGATGAACGAAGAGCTTCACCTGGTCTCTTTTCAGAACATCAAACCTGAATTGGAAGAGAGGGAGATAGAATCGTGGCAGCGGCTGATTAGGATACTTACACACGAGATCATGAATTCGATGACACCTATCGTGACTCTGGTTGGAACTATCAACAAGAAGCTACGGCGCAAGGATACACCGGAATTGATTGACCCTCAGGAAGTCACTCCCGAAATCTTACAGCGAACCGTCAAGGGACTTGACCTGATAGACTCTCGTGGAAAGGGACTGATCACTTTCGTGCAAAATTACCGGAGTATTACGCGATTGCCGAAACCCGATTTCAAGATTATCAACATCAGGGATCTTTTTCAGCGGGTTATTTTTCTGTTTGAGTCCCAATTTGAAGGCATCGGTATCAACATGAGGATCAACTCCCATCCTTCACTCTTTATCAGTGCCGATGGTGCATTGCTGGAGCAGGTGATGATCAACTTAGTCAAAAACGCATCAGAGGCACTGGATGAGATCGAATCCCCGGTTATAGAGCTGAAGGCTCATTCAGTTCAGGACCAGATGGTGATACAGGTATGTGATAATGGGAGAGGAATTCCACCTGAATTGATCGATGATATTTTTGTCCCTTTTTTTACTACCAAACAATCAGGATCAGGAATCGGGCTGAGCCTCTCCCGCCAGATCATCAGGCTTCATGGAGGCAGTATGACGGTGCAGTCTTCACCGGGAAGTACAGTGTTTACGATTCGTATTTGACCCCTAAATCCTTTGCTCACCCCTAAATCCCCTAAAGGGGACTTACTCCTGCAACGCAGGATTTCCTCCCCTTTAAGGTGAGGATTAAGGAGGGGTCATCCCGAAGGGAGCAAGTCCCCTTTAGGGGATTTAGGGGTTAATATCTCTCCGAAACAATCTGGCCGTCGAACAGGTTTACGATACGTGTACTATACTCCGCATCGCGGGCCGAATGGGTAACCATTACGATGGTTGTGCCGGCATCATTCAGATTTATAAAGAGATTCATGACATCGTCTCCATGTAGTGAATCCAGGTTTCCGGTAGGCTCATCTGCCAGCAGTAATACTGGATTTACAACCAGTGCCCGGGCAACTGCAATACGCTGCTGCTGACCACCTGAAAGCTGCATAGGAAAATATTTTTTCCGATGAGCCATCTCTAGTTTCTCCAACACTTCGGTCACTCTGATTTTGCGTTCAGGAGCAGGAATTCCCAAGTAAATGAGAGGTAATTCTACATTTTCAAAAATAGTCAGTTCGTCTATCAGGTTGAAATTCTGAAACACAAATCCGATGTTATTTTTTCGAATCGCAGTACGTTCTTTTTCCGACAGCTCAAAGATGTTATGACCGAGAAATTCATAGAATCCGCTGGTTGGTTCATCCAACATCCCGATGGTATTCAATAAGGTGGATTTTCCACAACCCGAAGGGCCCATGATTGCAACAAACTCCCCTTGGCTGATATCAAAATTCACCCGGTTCAGGGCCATGGTCTGAACATCCTCGGCCTGAAACACTTTCGTTAAATCCTTAATAATTATCATAATGCTCTTACTCTAATGGTCACCAGAACGAAAAACCGCTAAGACCGGATTTAATATTTTGGATAGCAGGCTCGTCTCGCCAATCATGATATGGGCTGTACCTGTATACCCGTAAACGTTTATGGATGTGTCGGGCTGAATCAATACCTTGCAGTAATCTCCATACCCGATAGGAAGAATTGTTAATACTTTTCCTGATACTTCAACCGGGATGCCCTCGGGTCCTGATTGTATAAGCATCAGAGCCTGTTGTCCGGGAGTAACAATTGATGCAGCCGCAGATGTAAGGATCAGTTCGCCCATGCAAAAAGTAGAGTCGTTGACGGAGAGTGTATCCATGATGACAGAAGCTGCGAGTCGGTCAGGGTACTTGATGAAATGAGTTCCGCAAAGGATCAGAACAACAAGGATGGCGAGAAACAGTATCCCCTTTCGAACCAGCAGTGAAGGTTGTTTGTGTAGGATCTCTTCTACTTCCGGACTGTATTTTCCCTGATCAGGTAGTTGTTTTTTCATCTTAATATCCCAATTCAAGTTGATTCTTAACCAATTCATAGTAGGCTCCCCTTACGGATATCAGCTCCTGGTGTGTGCCCTGCTCAACAATAGAACCATGATCGAGTACCACGATCTGATCGGCATTCTTAACCGTACTTAGCCTGTGTGCTACGACGATAACTGTTTTCCCGGCGAAAAATTCTTTCAGGTTGTCGATGATCATCCGTTCGTTGTTTGCGTCGAGGGAGTTGGTAGCCTCGTCAAAAAATATAAATTCCGGATCTTTGTATACCGCCCGGGCGATCAGGATTCGCTGTTTCTGCCCTTCACTGATGCCATGTCCCTCGGGCCCGATCTTGGTTTGGAGACCTGTTGGCAGCGAATCAATAAATTCGGTCAGGTTGGCGATCCTGATCGCCCGGGTTAGCTTTTCCGGCTCCACATGCTCCCGGCTCATTGCGATATTGCTGGAAATGGAGTCGGAAAAGATAAAGCCCTCCTGCATGACTGGTCCGCACAGACTGCGCCAGTACCGTGGCGAGATGGTTTGTAATGGCTGGTTGCCAACAGAGATCGAGCCTTCCACCGGTGGGTAAAACCCCAGCATCAGTTTGATCAGGGTAGTTTTTCCACTGCCACTGGGCCCAACAATAGCAGTGATCTTCTTATCAGGGATTTTCAGACTGAGATCCTTAAGTACGAAAGGGGAGTGAGGCCCTTCGTATTGAAATGAAAGGTTGTTGATCAGGATACTGTGTTCAGTAGGAATTTTCCGAACCATTGCATCATCCGGGTCCTCTTCATCTTTTAGGGTTCCAACCTCATCCAGCCGGGCCATGCTGATATCGGCATCCTGTGCCTCCCTGATGAAACTGACCATCTGCTCCACAGGGTTGTTCACCTGGCCGAGGATATATTGAATGGCAAGCATCATCCCTAGCGTAAGCTCTCCTTTGAGTACCAGGGAGGCCGAAAGAAAAATGATCACGATATCTTTAGTCCGGATGAAAAAGAGGGCTCCAACATTCTGATACTGGCTGAGCGAAAGACTCTTTAAATTTACCCGGAAGAGTTTTGCCTGGATCTGTTCCCAGTCCCAGCGTTTCTCTTTTTCGCAGTTGTTCAGCTTGATCTCCTGCATACCCGTTACCAACTGAAATAAGTTTCCCTGATTTTCAGCCATATAGGAGAAGCGGGCATAATCAAGTTCTTTCCGCCGTTTCAGGAAGAGATATATCCAAAGGCCGTAAAGCAGACTTCCGGAGAAGAAAACAAGAAAAATAGTGGTGTTGTATGCGAGGAGCACCAATCCGAAAATGATGAAGTTCACGATCGAAAACAATATGCTGAGGGAACTTACAGTCAAAAACGACTGGATCCTGTCGTGGTCGAGAATTCGTTGGATCAGGTCGCCGGTTCTCTTGGTGTCGAAAAACCCGATGGGAAGCCTCATGATCTTGATCAGGAAGTCGGAAATCAGTGAGATGTTGATACGGGTGCTGATATGCAGAAGGATCCATCCCCGGATGAACTCCACTGTTATTTGACCGAGGAAAAGAGCCATCATGGCCATCAGTATCAGGGAAATAAAACTGAGGTCTTGGTTCTGGATCCCAATGTCGATGATCGATTGTGTAAGAAATGGAAATATCAGCATGAAAAGGCTGCCCAATAGCATCCCCAGTACCAGTTGTGCAAAGAGTTTCCTGTGGGGCTTCAGGTAGCTGAGGATGAATCTAAGCCTCGACATACCGCTTCCCTCATCCTTGCGGAGATGGAAATCTTCTGTTGGCTCCAGAAGCAGACAGATACCCTTTTGCTCCTCATCGGGTTTCACCTCCGCAAGCCAGTGGCTCAGAAACTCCTTCTCGTTGTATTTTACTGTTCCGAGGGCAGGATCGGCGATGTAAAAGTACCTCTTCCCATTTCTCTGACTAATCCTGTATAGGATGACGAAGTGGTTCTGGTGCCAGTGAAGGATCGCCGGCAACAGAGCTTCTGTCATGAGTTCGTCCAAACATATTTTGACACCAAGGGTCTGGAAGCCTATCTCTTCTGCAGCATCACTGATTCCCAGCATGGTAACACCGTCGCGGGTGATGTGGCATAAATCACGCAGTGTAGAGAGCGAGTATTTCTTTCCATAATAACGGGCCGCCATTCGCAGACATGCCGGTCCGCAATCCATGGTGTCAAGTTGCCGTGAAAATGGAAATCTACTCATATTTCAGCACATTGATCAGGTTTTTACGAAGAACTGCCCTGGTTCTGACCATGATGATCGACGAAACAAAGACCGTAATACCGATGATTGCGATCACAAAGAGGTACCAGTGCAATGGAACCCTGTAATAAAACGTTGACAGCCAATTATACATGACATACAATATTATGGGCACTGCAACCAGCGAGGCTATCAGGACATAAATCAGGAACTCCTTCTGCATCCGGAAGAGGATGTCCCGGTTGGAGGCTCCGAAGATCTTCCGCACGGCAATCTCTTTCAACCGGCGTTCGATCATCAAGAGGGCAAGGCCAAAGAGCCCCATCCCGGTGATCAGAAATGCCAGGAAGGAGAAGGAGGCTACCATCTGCCCCAGTTTTTGCTCCTGAGAGTACATCAGGTTCAGCTCATCATCAAACGTAGTACAGTTGAATGGGAGATCGGGTGCCAGGGAATTCCAGAGGATTTCCAAGTTTTTACGTACCTGGCCGATCGTTTCCGGTTTGCACCGGATAATAAGGTATTTACATGCAGAAGGATCATAGATGAACACAGCCGGGGTGATTTTCGAATGCAGGGAGTGAATATTAAAATCCCTGACAATACCAGTGATGATGCTGGTTCCCAGAGACGTTCCGATGGGCTCTGGAAGATGCATTAACTCCTCTGCCGCCTGATTTAGGATTACAGGGGTCTTATAGCCTGGCTGCGTTTGCGCTGATGAAGTCACTGGAGCTTTTATGTCTTCCCCTGCCAAAACTTTAATACCCAATGAGTTGAAAAAGTCTTCGTCAACATAATACTTCTCCAGTGAGTGTACAACAGTCAGCGTATCGGAATACTGGTAGGTATAATTAATATTGGAGAGATCGTTAGTGGGTGGGATCACCGAACTGCCCGAAACATTGAGAACATCGTTTTGCGCCCGGATCTGGTCCCTGAGTTCGCCGTAAGATTGAAACTCTCGGGGATTGAATGAGACGATCAACAGATCTTTTTTCCGGATTCCGCTATTGGAGTTCAGGCAGTAGTCGAGCTGGGAAAAGATGATCAACAAGCACGCCAGCAGGAAAAGGGTGATAAAGAGCTGTAATACGATGAAGATCTTACTCAGGCTAAAGCGCTGACGCGTAAATACCTGGTTCCTGATGGCTCTCAGCGGTTTGAGAGCCGAGAGATAAAAGGCCAGGTATCCACCTGATATCATGCCGATTAAAAGTGTGATCGCTGCAAAAAGCGGAATGTAGATAAGCATGTTCCACGTGTACAACTGAATCTCGTATCCGTATAGCTTATCAGCAAATGGTTCCGCAAACCCCAGCACAAGAAATGAGAGAGGCATGGCAAGAGATGTAAGCAACATCGATTCCGTAAGGATCTGGATTCGCAATTCCCTTTTTGTGGCACCCAAAACCTTTCTTACTCCGATCTCTTTAAATCTCAATGCCGACCGTGCCGTGCTGAGGATGGAATAGTTGATGCCTGCCAGCAAAAGGATCGCAAAAGCGAGTGATCCGTAGTAAAATAGGGCCGACCGGCTTCCTTTTTGATGAAAATCGTTCGAAATCTCTTCCGAGCCGAGGTGGATATCTCTGATGTTCTGAAATGAGAATGATATCTTCCGCTGAATAAGTCCATTAGTAGTAAGCATAGGCGACATCCTCTCCATTAATCCAGGTATCCGGCCGGGATCGTCAACGAGCACATAGTTCTCGGCATAATCATCTGCAAAGTTCTCAGCCTCCGAATCATAGTCAATACCGAACTCCGTCAGGAGGGATTTCAGGAGGTCCATCCCGGCGATGAAGTCGATTTTCATGGTTGAATTCCAAGGCAGGTCTTCAAAAACTCCGGTAACGGTCAATGTCTCTGGAACACCACCGGATTGAATCTCCAGTTTCTTGCCTATCGGGTTGATTTTTCCGAAATGGGCCTTGGCTGCGGATTGTGAAAGAGCCACCGCACCCTTCTGTTGGAGTCCGGAACGGCCTTCACCTGAAAGAATATTGAAATTCAGTATATCGAAAATAGATGGGTCAGCGGCGAAAAAACCAGGCTCCTCCTGGAAATTCTGCCCCTTTTTAACAGCAACCGGCCCTGTCATGAATTCCATCAGGACAATACCTCCTGTTTCAACGATTCCTACTGATTGTTTCTGAAGCCATACGGGGAGGAGTGATGGGGAAGAGGGAGTGCTAGACTCTTCGGTGTGTTTGATGATACGGAATGTCCGTTCGCTCTTGTCGAAATTGGAGTTATAGCTTAATTCGTTGATAATATAAATCATGAGAAAGAACGATACCGTTAACCCTGCCGTTAAGCCGGTCAGATTAATGACGGTGAAGACCTTGCTCTTCATGATGAAACGGTAGGATGTTACAAGAGAATTCCAGCTCATGACACTTTCCCTTTAGGATAGACATCGCAGAAATTAAACCGCTGCATAAAGATCTCATAAGAGCTGATAGGGGGGCAGAGGAATTGATAGATACATCCACTGCAGGGAGAGACCCCTTTTCGGGTTCGTTTCCAGCTGATGCCGTTTTCCAGCTCTTCTGAAACCAGGTCTGCAAGGGTATGTTTTGCAGCATTCCCGATCATTGCATCATTCATGTTGGCAAAGACCTCTCCTCCCGGGAGAATGGAGAGTTTCCCGAAATCGTTCTCGTTGATGGAGTTTCGGGAAAACACCTGTTGCTGGTCGGGTTGTGAGGCGAGGATCTCCTCACGGGATACAAATACGTTCTCCCTAAAGAAATCCAGATTCTCGCCGGAATAGTGAGGTTTGAAGTAGACGTTTGTGAGATCAAGAATCCGGATGGTCTCAAATGCTGCGTCCAGTTCCTCCTGATTACTTACGACAAAGTTGAACTCTGTCTTTTTCAGGAGTTTCTGACCCGGAAGTCTCTCCAGATGTCGGGCGACGGCTTCTGCAGGAGTAGGGAAGGTGATGTAGAGAGCGAGACTTGAATTCTTCTGGGCCAGGATAAAGGGGGTGATCTGATCCTCCCAATGATTGATCAGGAGATGGTATTTCTTTTGAAAGGGACTGAAGGCAAGGTGCTCAATCGCTTGTTCGAGGTAAGGATAAGAAATCAGGTTTATGCCGGAGATATGGATCAGTGTGGGTGTATATTGATTGACATTGTCAATCAGTGACCGGAAGAGATTAATATCCATATCGGTCTCTTTTTCAGACAAGAGATCAGGATAAGAGAATTGAAGTCCGGCGTACAAAAACGGGTTTGAACCAGGGCCCGGACCGCTGTTCAGGTAGAGCGTCATCTCCTGGAGATAATTGCGTAAATCAAGGCCTGACTGCATGGCGGATGCCTCTCTTCGAGGAGGATGAAGGCCATGCTTGACAATAGGTTCGGGAATGATATTTACAGGTTTGCCTTCTGACCAGGAGGGGTCGAGAAGGTCGCCCATAAAATGGCTTCTGAGTTGGTTGATGAACTCTTGAACTGAAGGATCAATGAGGAGATCGGGTGACAGTGAGACCACATATCCATTAGCAGGATCAGCCAATTCGTTTGTAAGTTTAGATAATTTGTTTGTAAGATCAAATTCCAGCACCGTTTTGCTGACCGTATTGTAAACAAGGAGGGTGTCATCCTGGCGAAGCAAATGCACATAAGGTTCCACAAAGAGCCAGGGTGAGTTATCCTTCATGAAGAGATTTTTGAGTGGTTTTTTGATAGAATGCATACTCATCCTCAATGCTGGAGTAATGTTTCTTCAGGTAATCCCTGAAGCCTGACTCCCGGATATAGGAGGAGCATGAAGGATGATCCGTCTCAACACCTGTATTGAAGATACACTCCTGACAATTGTCGATGAAATAGCATTTGCTGCAGAAGGTTGAGATCTTGTCGTAATAGTGGTTATAGAGTTTGGCTATTCCCGAAGGGTCAAGGTAGAGGCGGGAATCAGAATAGGACCCGATCTCATGAAACGGGCTGATGTGTTCACATGGAAGAATGGAGCTATGGGCAGAGAAATAGGCGCGAATGGAAAAGGGGGTGCAGGTAGCTGTTGGAATGAACTTTTTAGTGGTGATCTTGCCGCGTTTCCGTGCGATCATATCCAGATAGTTCTTGAAGACGAAACCTGAGTAATATTCCAGCAATTTGGCTGTCTCCCTCACCTTTGGATGATGGTTTTCCATCTGTTTGATGGTCTCTTTCTCCTCCTGAGGAGTTATGGGTTTTGATAGTAAGGTGTTTCGGAACTCCTGTTCATATAATGGGTTGAGATTAATTGGGTTGACATCAGACATCTGAGAGACTTTTCCATATTTTTCCTGAAAGAAGGCATAGACCGATTTGATGGAATTTCGGTTATGCAAGACTGTCAGGAAACTCATCTTTTTCTCGAAATAATCGGGATATTGATTTCTGACGTAGTCAAGATTCTTTGTGGTGATATTAAATGATGGTTTGTTGTTTCTGGTTACCCTGAAGGAGTTAGCGACTTCATCGCCATCAAGACTGATGGAGAGTTCAAACTCGTGTTTTACCAGAAAGTGGATGTATTTCTTTAACAACAGACCATTGCTGGAGAGGGAATAGGTGAAGGAGATTTGATCGGGAGGATAGTTGCTGGTAAATTCTACAACCGATTTTATGAACTCAAAGTTCTTCAATGGTTCTCCTCCGTAGAAGCTGATTATGAGATGGTTTGATGGAGATGGAGTTCGTTTGGAGATCAGCTCTTGAAGAGTATGGCGTACATTCTCAAATGTCAGATAACTGTCGTGTCTCTCCTTGTTGATATAGAATTTGCTGTAGGTACAATAGGTACAACTGAGGTTGCAATCTTCCGTTACTTCAAAGATGATTTGTTTAACGGTAGTGATATTTTTTTTGACATCGGATACCTTCAGTCTCCCGTCAATATTGATGTCTTTGGCTGGTTTCAGGAAATCATTGCGTTTCAGGAATCGGTATTTCTCTAACTGGTACCTCACTTCAGGATAGGAGAATGTGACTGAATCATTCAGATTCAGAAATCCTTCTTTGCGGATGGAAGAGATCCACCGGGTGAGGTTAATACCTTTATTTTCAAGTGAGAAGAGGAGAGAGGTTATGGGATGGCACAACTGTAACTGATTCCGGTACGGGCTGTACAGGTAATTATTTCCTTTGCCAGATGTGAAAAAAACAGCATTTTTCATCAGTCTTTCACCGCCATATTACGTGCGTGCCTGTTTCGGGCACTGGCAAAGTTAACACTTTTAGAAATTAATCGGGTGTGCTGTTGTAAACGCCGGCAGTGCTGGCTGTTGCATCTTCGCAATTGCAAAGCTGGCTCGTGCCGCCTTTTTGTTTTGTGACAACGAAAGGATTATTGAGAGAGCAGTAACACTTTACTTCAATACCACCTTTGATTTTTGCAAGTTGATTCTTCTTGATTTCAGCTTTGTGGAGGTTGATGATGCTTAGAGTTTTCATGGAGTTGGAGTTTTAATATTTTTATTTTAGTTAGGTCCCTTTAGTTTCTCTAGTGCAAATTTCGTGCCAAAATCACAACAAACCATATATCAGATAGATACAAAGTTTATCTTAAAAAACACACTATAAAGGTGTCAAATATTTTGACACTTGTGTACGTTTTTTTGACACTATTGTTTCGGGAAGAGTCTGATGAGGGCGATTTCTGATGCCAGAAAGAGAAGTGCAAACAGTAGAAATAGTTTCCAGAGAGGCTTTCCTCGTTCGGTCTCCCTGATCTCTTTTGCCATGGATGGCTGGTTGGCTTTGAGTAAGAAAAATGAGCGAATCTCTTTTCGTTCAAAGATCTCCCGGATGGCTCCGGGGGCCATGTAGGTGAGATTGGACTCTGTTCGTGGATAGTTGAATGCAACACTGGATAAAGCTTTCTCTGCGAGGTAGATTGAATAGAGGCCGGCCTCTTTGATCTGGTCGTGTGGGTAAAGTACCATGCGTCCATCAACGAACCTGAGTTCGGGGATGATCTCAAGTTCTGAGTCATCCTGAACAATTTTAAACATGATATCGTCCGATAGCGAATCAGTGGGGACCTCAATCGGGGTGTTTGTGGCTGTAAAATAGTACAGGTTGCTCCCTGGCTGGCTTAACAGGGCAATTTTATAGAATGTCGGGACAAAAAGCAAGTGGGCAGGAAGGCTAGAAACGTTTAGCTCTAGAGGCGATGTAAGGATGTAAATCTCTCCTTTCCCTCGGGGACTCCTTGCAAGCAGCAGGTCCCCGTTTTGAAGAGACAGAAGAGGTTCGATCGTAGAGCCTGTCATCAGTTTTAACTGGTAATGGAGGTTCACAACAGGCATGTCAGCATTGTTAGGCAGTTCAATTCGGCCTGATGCATCGGGTTCAAATACGTCATTGTATACCTGGCTTTCCAGACTGATTTGTGAAACACGAAGCCGGTTGGTATCTGCCACTCCGATTTCGGGCATCTCCATCAGATCGAAAAAGCTTTTGTAATCGGCTCTGTTTGCATCTTTCGGCAGGATCGAAAGCACCGTGCCCCCGCGTTGTATAAACCGGTTAAGTTCCTGAGCAAGACCGGATGAGATATGGTTCAGCTGATTCAGGATGATCAGGGAGAATGATGAGAAGGATGAGTAATTCAGCCGATTAACGGAGGAATTAACAAAACGGAAGGTAGAATCACTTCCAAAAAGTGCATTTAGATAGGGATTTTCACCAGCTTCGTTGATGCTAAGGATAGATACCGTTGAACCCAGGGGGTAGCTGATATAGCATCTGTCATCGTAAGTAATCGGATAGTCAGGTAGTTCGAGATATCCAGACTGTATTCCTTCTGTTTCATTCGTAAAAGGGATGATCAGTTCTGTCTCCGCACCGGGATCAATTGTGGCACTGGAAAGGGCCTTCTGTATGTTGTTGATGACAAGTTTTATCGGGATCTTTTCGAGTCGGTCGGTACCTGTATTTCTGATACGGACACGGAGGTGAGAGAGTTGGTCAGGCTGTTGAACAACCGATTCAAAGAAAGCAGTATCGATATACAGGTTCCCTGTTTGATTGGCTGAAAGAGGCAGAATATAATAGGATGTAGCTGTATCCGGAAGGAGGTTGTTAAAATCGCTTGTTTCCTCCTGAAAATCAGATATGAGAAAAATATTTCTGGCGATGCCGGGTGATGAAGCAAGCAAGTCCTCCTGTCTTGATACGACTTCGGATATTTTCCTGGAGGCGGTTGAGATGCGGACATCTTCCAGCATCTTCAGGAATTCATCACGTGAGACAAGATGTTGTCGAAACCCTTCAAAATCATTTGTAAGAAGCTGGAACCGGTCGGATGGTCTATAGGCGGAAACAACCTCCCTGGCTTTTTCTTTTGCTGTCTCGATCAGTTTCCCTTCACTTCCAATAGCATTCATGCTGAATGAATTGTCAACAAAAATGCTAACTCCTTGCTTTTGTTGTTTGTCTGATTGCAGGGTGGAGGGCAGGTATGGCTGAGTAAAAGCAAAAACCAGGGAGGTAATGGCGAGCAGCCTTATGGCCAACAGGATCCATTGCTTGATGTGCGATTTTCTTTGTCTCTCCTGTTTAATCTCAGCCAGAAACCTGACATTGGTAAACCAGACCTTTTTGTAACGCCTGAAATTGATCAGGTGAATAAGGATCGGTATCGCAAGTGCAAAAAGGCCATAAAGAAATAAAGGAGAGACGAATGACATCAGAGAACTCCCTGGTCGAGCATTGCGCTGGCAACCTTAAGGAATCCGGCTACATTAGCCCCTTTAACATAGTTGATATAACCTTCACTATCGGTGCCATGCTTCACGCATTGCTCATGAATGCTGGTCATGATATGATGCAGACGATCATCAACTTCGGTTAATGGCCAGCTGAGTTTCATCGAGTTCTGCGACATCTCAAGTCCCGATGTTGATACGCCACCTGCATTGACTGCTTTTCCTGGAGCAAACAGAATTTTGTTCTCAAGGAAGAGCTCAACAGCTTCCGGTGTGCTGGGCATATTTGCACCTTCAGCAACGCATATTACGCCATTGTCAATGAGGTGCTGGGCATCCTCTTTGTTCAATTCATTTTGTGTGGCACAGGGCAGAGCAATATCGCATTTTACTTCCCAAGGATGTTTTCCCTGGTGGAACTGGGCGGAGGGAAACTCATAGGTATACGGTTTTACGATATCCTGGTTGGATGCTCTCAACTCTAACATATAATCAATCTTTTCGCCCGAAATACCATCCGGGTCATACACGTAACCATCGGGTCCTGAGATCGTAACAACTTTTGCTCCCAGTTCTGTTGCTTTCAGTGCAGCGCCCCAGGCAACATTTCCAAAACCGGAGAGAGCAACGATCTTTTCAGCAAAGGAATCACCTTTTGTTTTGAGCATCTCTTTTGCGAAATAGACAGTCCCGAAACCGGTAGCTTCCGGACGAATAAGGCTTCCGCCCCAGTTCAGCCCTTTACCGGTAAGTACGCCGGAATTTTCGCGGGCCAATTTTTTATACATCCCGTAAAGGAATCCGATCTCTCTTCCACCAACTCCGATATCACCTGCAGGAACATCTGTTTCGGGTCCAATAACCTTCCACAGTTCCATCATGAAGCCCTGGCAAAAACGCATGATCTCGCCGTTTGATTTTCCTTTCGGATCAAAATCTGAACCTCCTTTTGCTCCTCCCATAGGCAGGGTGGTAAGGCTGTTTTTAAAGATCTGCTCGAAACCCAGAAATTTCAGAATACTCAGGTTCACACTGGGGTGGAATCTCAAACCTCCTTTATAAGGTCCGATGGCATTGTTGAATTGGATACGGTAGCCACGGTTTACCTGAACCTTGCCATTATCATCAACCCAACTGATTTTGAAGGTAAAGATCCGGTCGGGTTCAACAATCCGATCGATGATGTTACCTGTTTCAAACTGAGGGTTCTCATTGTAGACCTCTTCAATTGATTCCAATACCTCTCTAACAGCTTGCAGGAATTCAACCTCCCCTGGATTCCTTTTTTCCAGGTCGTGCATGATCTTTTCAATATTCATTTTCGTAGATTTTGATAGTTTTTTTGTGGATTTTCTTATTTGTGAATATATTCACAAATCAAGTACAAAATTACATGGTTTCTGTCTAATAGCAATATTTATTTCAACTATTCTTAGGAATTTATTCGTAATTCTCTTGCCTGATTATATGTCCGTTTTGATCGTAAAAAAGCCATAAACCCTCACCTTTTCCTTGCCTGTATTTCCCGCTGGTTTTAAGTTGGCCATTATTGTAATAATCTTTGTAATTTCCATCAAGAATCGAGTCCTTGTAAAAACATTCCATTAACAGTACCTTCTGTGGATTCCAGAGTTGATAGATACTGTCGGGACGATTCCGGTGAAAGTACATCTCCTCTTTCTTTACACCAGTTTCAAAAAACCGGGTAAGTTTTCCTTCCAGGTTGTCGTTGAGATAGTAGCACTCCATCTGAAGGGTTCCGTCATCATAGAAAAAACGTGCTGGGCCATGATAATGTTCCCCTTTCAATGTAATCTCAGAGCGGATATTCCCGTTGGAGTAGTAATCTTTTTTAACATGACTGCATGCAACGGTCAACCCCACAAGAAGGAGCAGAATAAAGAAGTGATATTTGTGTGACATCATACGAAATGTTACGGGAACAATTTTATGGCCCCGTGAATTCCAATTATGATCATCTGTATGGCGATGATGGTCAGGATCAATCCCATGATCCTACTGATGGCTTTGATAATTGCCGGATCAAGCCTGGAGGTCAGCTTTTTGCCAGAGATGAAAACAATGTAAGTCAGTGCGCACATGAAGATGAAGACACCAATGACCAGCACGACATTCCATAAGCCTTTGTCGGCGCCGATGAAATTCATGGCTGAAGAGATCGTTCCGGGACCGGCAAGAAGCGGAATCCCCAGTGGTGAGATAGCCATGTCGCTAGCTTGCTTTTTAATCTGATCAGGAGTAGCCTGAGCATCGTTGTGCATGGTATTTTCCTGGGCATTCAGAAGCTGGTATCCGATAACAAAAACAATCATACCCCCGGCAATCTGAAATGCAGGCAGGGTGATGCCGAACATCTGAAAAATGTAGTGTCCGAACACACAAAAAACACCAACGAGTATCACGGCAGTAAGGCAGGCTTTGAAAGCTATCTGGCGTTGAAGCTTCTGGTCAAATTTTTGGACCATACCCAGGAAAATAGGCAGATTGCCAAATGGGTTCATAATGGCAAAGAATCCCATGAATACGGTAAAAATGTGCAGGGCAAGGTTGTGCATGTTGACTGGTTTGGTTTAACAAAGGCTAAAAATAGTGAAAATCTTTGGCTGCGGTCAGGTACTCCGCCGAGTATTTTCTCTCCTCGTTCAGAATGGTTAGTTCAGATTCCTGAATTTGCTCAGGTTCAACAGGCGATAGTTCAGCGATTATACGAGTGACCTTTCCACCGGGGTAGGGGTAGATTCGGACAAGCTTCAGGGGGTAAAGTTGATGCTTTTTTGCCAGTGTTTGTGCTTCCGGCCACCTGTCGGCTGGCAGGATGAATGCAAACCGGCCATCTTTGGAAAGCAACGTTGAAACATCGTTAATCAGTTCTTCGAGTGACAGTGTGAGGTCGTGTCGGGCAAGAGCCTTTTTTCTGCTTTCAGGCTTCAGGGAGTCTTTGAAAAAAGGGGGATTGGAGATGATGAGGTCGTAGCGGCGGTCGGCCAGGAGTTCAACAAGCTGAATGGCGACAGGGAAACAAGCCAGCCGGGTGTTCCAGGGACTCTTCTGAAAATTTTCGGCAGCCTCATTGGCCGATTCCTGATCCAGTTCAACAGCATCGATCATCGCCCTTGATTTCTGCGCCATCATCAATGCCAACACCCCGCAACCCGTTCCGATATCCAGAATCCTGGAAGCATTCCCAGGATCAGTCAGCGCTCCCAGCAGCATCGAATCGGTGCCAACAGGCATCGTGCTGTGAGAGTCTTCAACACTGAATTGTTTGAACCGGAACGACATCTTTACCTGGTATAAAGTTCAATTAACCCTTCCGGTGCACGGATATGCATGGTTTGTGCTTTTCGGTCTACCTTCAGGATCACTTCATCTACCACCGGGATCAGGATCTCTTTGCCCTGATGCCTGATCTGAAAAAGTGCCTGCTGCGGCAAGTCCAAAACATCTTCAATGAATCCAATATCTCCATATTTCTCGTCGACAACCTTAAATCCTTTGACTTCATGAAAATAGAACCGGTTTCCGTCGAGTTTAGGAAGAGAGGAGAGGGGGAGGTAGAGTTCCTTTCCGGTAAACACATCGGCATGCTCGGCAGTGGATACATCCTGAAATCTCAGGATCAACTTTTTCTTATCCACCACCTCTACCGAATCGATAAAAAAAGGAATCCGCTCATGTGCAACATCCACATAAACGGATTCGATAGTTTCGTAATCTCCGGCATCATCTACCTCGAGAAGTACAATCAGGTGGCCCTGATTGCCATGTCTTTTCAAGATCTTCCCAAAATAATAGAATTCATCCGGCTTCATCATTCCAAAGTTCGGGAGTTATACTGTTGGCTCCTCTTTCTTTGGTTCTTCGGGGGTTGGTTCTTCTTCAGCCGCGGTATCTTCAGCGGAGGCTGCCTCCTCTTCAACAGGAGTCACTTCAGCAACAACTTCTACTTCGGCTACCTCTTCAACTGCAGCTTCAATTACCTCTTCTATTTCAGCAATAACTTCAGCAACTGCTTCTGCTTCAACGATTGCTTCAGCTTCGGCTACTACTTCGGCTACTTCGGCTACTGCTTCAACTTCAACTTCAGCCTCTGCAGCTGCACCGGCTTCAGCGGCTTTCTGCTCCTTAGCATATTTTTTGGCAAGGGCCTGTGCTTTGGTTTCGTTTACCTTCATTTCGTGATCAAGAGCAACTTTATCTGCCTCTTTGACACTCAGTTGGTGCTCATTCTTCTTGTTTCTGATCTGGGTTTCCTTTGCGGAGAGCCAGATCTGGAACCTCTCTTCAGCCTCTTCAATAGTAAACGCTCCTTTCTGAACTCCTTTCAGAAGATGGTTTTTGTACATAACGCCTTTGTAGGCGAGGAGGGCTTTGACTGTATCGGTAGGTTGTGCACCTTTGCGTAACCAGTTAAGGGCACTCTCAAAATTGATCTCAATCTCTGCCGGTTTGGTCAGTGGATTGTAAAAGCCAATTTTTTCAATGAATTTCCCGTCACGTGGTGCTCGACCATCCGCAATCACAATGTGATAAAAAGGTTGCCCCTTCTTACCTCTTCTCTGTAATCTAATCTTTGCTGGCATGTTACTTTAATGAATTGTTAACTAGGTTTATGAAATTGGGGTGCAAAAATACCATATATAATTGAAAGAAACAAATCAACGATATGCGATTACCTCATGACCCCATCACTGAACCTTCACAAACTTCTCCCGTTCGGTATAGCAGAAACTACACTCTTTCTCCGGGCTTACAACACCATAGAGGTTTCCGCATTTGGGACACACCCAATAGAATTCAGGGAGTGAGTTGGTGTTCTCTTTCCCAATAGCTTCAGCAACATTTAGAAATAGTTGCAAGCTTTGCTGCTCTGTCTCTTTTGCCCATCGAAGGGCCTTTGCCGCACTGTTTTCTCCATCGGCTTTTGCCTGGTTGAGATACTCCTGGTATTTGATCCCAGCCTCAATCCGTACCTCTTTGAATGCATCTTCAATATTTAGTTGAGGTGTTTTTAGGATGATGGCCGGTGTAGAAGGCTCAGCAGTGATGCCCATCTGGGAGAGCACCTTTTCGAAATTGCCGGCATGCACTGAAGCGGTTTTCGCGATAGCACGAAAGAATGTGGCTGCTTTCGGTAGTCCCTGCTTGTCGGCATCCGCCGCATAGGCAGCAAAGACGATACTGTTAGCCGATTCAAACCGATAAGCTTCAGAGAGGTTGGCAGCAGTTTTGGTTTGGGAGAACCCCGACAAACAGGGAATCAGGAGCAGTATAAGGACCAGGTGGAGGGGGTGTTTCATAATGAATTAGGAAATTAGGAAATTAGGTTAAATTCCCATTAGGTAGTTCTCTACCAGCATGCCTCCCAGGTGCCCTGTATAGATCACAAAGATAAATGCACAGAGGAAGAGGCTCAGGGCCACCCATTTCAGGTAGCTGTTGTCTTTCTTAAGATAGACAATCAAAACCCTGAAGGTGGTTGCAAGGATCATGAATACTAGAGTAAATGTAGCAAAAAGTTTGTGTTCAATCCTGGCTAATCCGGCTTCTCCTGATAACATACTCGTGAAATAGTACCCGGTGCCAAATGCAACGATCGCTGCAATCATACCGAAAATCTCAAGATAGTAGCCCGTTTTTGACAAACATGGATCTTTTTTATTGAACACACTGACAAGATCAACGATAAACCCGATCATTATCAAGGCGATCGGAAAATGAACAGTCATGGGGTGAAAATAACTGCTGTTTAACATGGCCTGAGTTTTTAACAAAGGTAGTACATTTTTATTAACATTGGCCTGCCGCCGGGGGGATTTTAAGTACTTTTACCGACATGAGAGATTTTGTCCATTTGCATGTTCATACGCAGTACTCCATCCTCGATGGAGCTTGTCATATCGAGAGATTAGTGAAGAAAGCCGTTGATGATGGGATGCGGGGTGTGGCCATAACCGACCATGGAAATCTTTTTGGAGTGAAGGCATTTACAGAGGCCTGCAAACCCTATCCCGATTTCACTCCAATCATTGGTTGTGAGACGTATGTTGCCCGACGAAATTTCGAGGATAAAACAGATATGATCGACCGGAAAGGAGACCATCTGATCCTCCTGGTTAAGAACAAGCAGGGGTATTCGAACCTGGTAACATTGATCTCATTGGCCTGGACCAAGGGGCACTACTATAAGCCCAGGGTTGACAAAGCGTTGCTGAAAACCTATCACGAAGGATTGATTGCCTCTTCTGCCTGCCTGGCGGGTCAGATTCCAAAAGCGATTCAGTCAGGCGACCTGGATCAAGCCGAACAGCTGATTCTCGAGTACAAAGAGATCTTTGGAGAGGATTTCTATCTGGAACTAATGCGTCACAAGACGACAGATCCTACACGCGACGCTTCCGTATTCCAGCGGCAGACAATGGTAAATGAAGCATTGGTTGAACTCTCTGCAAAGACGGGAGTCAAACTGATTGCCACCAACGACGTGCACTTTCTGAATGAAGAGGATGCGGAAGCGCATGACAGGTTGCTCTGTATCAATACCGGAAAGGTAATGACTGATGAGAACCGGCTCCGATATACCGGACAGGAGTGGTTCAAGTCGAAGGAACAGATGAACGCCCTGTATGCCGACATCCCGGAAGCGTTGGAAAATACCTCCGAGATCATTGACAAGATCGAGAAATTTTCTCTGAACCGCGATCCAGTCATGCCTGATTTCAAAATTCCGGAGGGTTTTGAGGATGCTGATGCCTACCTCAGGCACCGTACTTATGAAGGAGCTGCCCGGCGTTACAAGGAGATCACGGAAGAGATCAGGGAGCGAATTGATTTTGAGCTGGAGACGATCAGAAAGATGGGTTATCCCGGTTATTTCCTAATTATTGAAGACCTGCTTGACGCCGCCAGGGAGATGGGTGTCTCGGTGGGCCCTGGCAGAGGATCGGCAGCAGGCTCGGTGGTGGCATACTCCATCCGGATCACCGATGTTGATCCGCTGCTTTATAACCTGCTGTTTGAACGCTTCCTCAATCCCGACAGGATCTCGATGCCCGATATAGACATCGATTTCGATGAAGATGGACGGGAGAAGGTACTAAGCTGGGTTGTTGAGAAATACGGTCAGGATAAGGTTGCGCAGATCATCACCTTCGGGACCATGGCAGCGAAAGGGGCGATTCGAGATGTGGCCAGGGTTCATGAAATGCCACTTGATGAGGTTAACCGCATAACAAAATTGATCCCTACCCGTCCGGGTATCACACTGAAACAGGCATACGACGAGGTCCCTGAGCTGAAAGCTTTAAGAACATCCTCCAACAAACTGATCGCAGAAACACTCCGGTACGCGGAAACACTCGAGGGCTCTATCCGGCAAACTGGATTGCATGCATGTGGCATCATCATCGGGAAAAACAGCCTAATAGAGCATGTCCCTGTCACGTTGTCAAAAGAATCTCAACTACTTGTTACACAGTATGATGGTGATCATATCGAAAAGGTTGGGATGCTCAAGATGGATTTCCTGGGACTAAAAACCCTTGCGATCATCAGCGATGCGGTAAAAAATGTAAAGAATTCGAAGGGTGTCACTATCGAAATCGAATCCATTCCCCTTGACGACGAGCTTACTTATAAACTTTTCAGCCAGCGGAGGACGACCGGAATTTTTCAGTTTGAATCGGATGGCATGAAAAAGTACCTCCGGGAGCTGAAGCCGAATAAGATAGAAGACCTGATCGCGATGAACGCTCTCTACAGGCCAGGCCCGATGGAGTATATCCCAAGCTTCATCAACCGAAAGCATGGGCGTGAGAAGATCTCCTACGACATCCCGGAAATGGAGAAGTACCTGAAAGATACCTACGGGATCACTGTCTACCAGGAGCAGGTCATGCTCCTTAGCCAGTTGCTGGCGGGATTTACGAAAGGTGAAGCCGACTCGTTACGGAAAGCAATGGGGAAGAAGATCGAAGCGATGATGAATGAGTTGAAACCTAAATTCATTGAAGGATGTAAGCAGAATGGGCATGATGAAAAGGTTGTCATCAAGATATGGAAAGACTGGGAAGCATTTGCAAACTACGCTTTCAACAAATCGCACAGCACATGCTATGCCTACGTCGCATACCGCATGGCGTACCTGAAAGCTCACTATCCGGCTGAATTTATGGCGGCAGTACTGAGCAGGAACCTCACTGATCTGAAGGAGATCACGAACTTTATTGAAGAGTGTAAACGGATGCATCTGTCTGTACTGGGACCTGATGTAAATGAGAGTGAGTTGAAGTTTACCGTCAATAAAAGAGGAGAGATTCGTTTTGGAATGGCGGGAATCAAAAATGTTGGGGAATCCGCGGTACAAAGTATCGTAGAGGAGCGGACAAAAAACGGTCCGTTTACCAGTATTTTCGATCTTACAACACGTGTTAATTCCCATGCTGTAAATAAGAGGTGCCTGGAAGCACTGGCCAAAGCTGGTGCTTTTGACGGCTTTGAAAATACACACAGGGCTCAGTATTTCTTTCAGGAACCGGGCGAGGAGAGCACCTTTCTGGAAAAGGTCATCCGACATGCTGCAGATTACACTGCCCGGAAGAACTCTTCCCAGCAGTCACTATTCGGAGAGGAAGAGGAGATAGAAATGACCGAATTGCAGCTACCCGAATGCCAACCCTGGTCGAGGATTGAACAGCTAAAGAATGAAAAAGAGATTACAGGGTTTTACATGACAGGTCACCCTCTGGATGATTTTAAGGTGGAGATGAATAGTTTTTGTAGCATTACACTGGAGAAGCTGAAGGCCGATATGAAGGAGTTCCGCAATAAGGATATATCCTTCGCCGGAATTATAATCGCCACTGCAAACAAGATAGGGAAAAACGGAAAACCATATGGGTCATTCACTCTGGAAGATTACCTGGATTCCATGAACTTCTTTCTCTATTCGGAAGATTACCTGAAATGGAAACACTTGCTTGACGAAGGCACCTACGTTCATATCAAAGCCCGGGTGGAGGCCCGTTATGATGCGCCAGATCAGGTAAGGGTAAAGGTGACAAACATGGTATTGCTGAACGAGATCATGGAAAAAAATGCTAAAAACCTCTTTGTCACGTTAAAACTCAGCGACGTGAATGATGAGTTGATAGACAAGACATTTGATCTTGCCAAACGGAACAAGGGGAAGTGTAACTTAAGGATCCGGATTTGTGATCAGGATAGTGACCTGACGATTGACCTTCCCTCCCGGAAATTCAAAGTAAATCCAAGAGAAATGATGGACCAACTGGCCGATTCCGACGAATTTGAGATACGGGTATCTCAGGAATAACATTACCTTTGCATCTAATAACTATCATTAAAGATATATTTCGTAATTCTTATTTCGTAATTCTTAATTTGATTACCAATGTTCGAAACATTCACCGACGCCAATTTTGACGAAAAAGTCATCAAAGCAGAAAAATTAGTTATTGTGGACCTGAGTGCCGCATGGTGCGGCCCATGCCGCATGGTAGGCCCAATTATCCATGAACTTGCCGAAGAGTACGAAGGCCGCCTGATAGCCGGAGAGCTCAACGTTGACGATAACCCCGGAGTAACTGCTGAATACCGGGTCCGGAATATTCCCACGGTCCTCTTTTTCAAAAACGGAGAGGTTGTTGATAAACAAGTGGGCGCGGTACCCAAAGCGACGTATAAGGGGATTATTGAGAAATATTTATAGTTTTTGCCTCCTCCCATCGACACCTCCCGCCTGGAGCAGTTCAGCTCATTGGAATTCCTAGCCCGTCAGGTGGTAGAGGGGTTTATTACAGGATTGCATAAAAGCCCTTTTCATGGCTTTTCCGTTGAGTTTGCCGAGCATCGTTTGTACAATTCAGGGGAGTCGATCCGAAACATCGACTGGAAACTTTTTGGACGAACCGACAGGCTTTATGTAAAAAGGTACGAAGAGGAGACTAACCTGCGTTGCCAGATACTGATTGACAACTCCTCATCGATGTACTATCCGGTTCTTGATAAACCCGATATTGACCATCCCAACAAGATTACCTTCTCGGTCTACGTGAGCGCCGCCCTCATCCAGCTTTTCCGCAAACAGAGGGATGCTGCCGGCGTGAGTCTCTTCTCTGATCAGATTGAATTACATACCCAGACCAAGTCGAGCAATATCCATCACAAGTACCTCTTCTCGGAACTTGAGAAATTGCTTAAGCCAATTGCAACCGAAACACGCAGGAAGACAGCCGTGGCAGATACCCTTCATGAGCTGGCAGAGCGCATTCACAAGCGGTCGCTCGTGATTATTTTCAGCGATATGTTTGAAAATACCAGCAATCCTGATGAACTTTTTGCTGCACTTCAGCACCTGAAACACAACCGGCATGAAGTGGTCCTGTTCCATGTAACGGATACGTCGAAAGAGCTCGATTTCTCTTTTGAAAACAGACCTTACCGCTTCGTGGATATGGAGACTGGCCAGCAAGTCAAACTATTCCCATTTGAGGTGAAGCAGCAATACCTGGAAGCCGTGAAGCGGTTCAAAAATGATTTGAAACTAAAGTGTGGTCAGTATCAAATCGACCTGGTGGAAGCTGATATCAACAAGGGATTTGAGCAGGTGCTGCTACCCTATCTGGTGAAACGGAGCAAACTCTACTGATCACTTGCAACCCCTCCCCAGCCTTCCCCTAAAGGGGAGGGAGTAAGTCCCCTTTAGGGGATTTAGGGGTAATCCCGAAGGGAAGAATAAGTCCCCTTTAGGGGATTTAGGGGTTTTTAGTAATTTTGCCGTTTCCTTTAACCTATTATTTCATGGAGATTCCTTCAAGATATAACCCTGCCTTAGTTGAAGACAGATGGTACGCTTACTGGATGAAGCAGGGGTTCTTTCATTCTGAACCCGACGACCGGGAGCCATATTGCATTGTAATTCCGCCTCCAAATGTGACCGGAGTCCTGCACATGGGGCATATGCTTAACAATACGATCCAGGACATCATGGTGCGCAGAGCCCGGATGGCCGGAAAGAACGCCTGCTGGGTGCCCGGTACCGACCATGCGTCGATTGCGACCGAAGCGAAGGTGGTAGCGAAGCTAAAAGATGAAGGGATTGAAAAATCGTCGCTTACCCGCGACCAATTTCTGGAGCATGCCTGGGTATGGAAAGAGAAGCATGGAGGGATCATTCTGGAGCAGCTGAAGAAACTGGGGGCCTCCTGCGACTGGGAACGAACCTGTTTTACAATGGACGAAGCCCGTTATGAATCTGTCATCGATGTGTTTATCGATCTGCATGAGAAGGGATTGATCTATCGCGGTGCCCGGATGGTGAACTGGGATCCTAAAGCGCTGACAGCCGTTTCCGACGAGGAGGTGATCTACAAAGAGGTGCAGTCGAAACTCTATTTTGTCAGATACAAGGTGGAGGGGATAGGAGAGACGAAATCGGGCAAGGAGGAGTGGCTGACCATCGCCACTACCCGTCCCGAAACGATCCTTGGAGACACTGCCATCTGTGTCCACCCCGACGACAAAAGATATTCTCATCTCAGGGGAAAACGGGCTTTCATCCCTTTGATCAACCGGTTGGTGCCGGTCATATTTGATGCGTATGTTGAGATGGAGTTCGGTACTGGTGCCCTGAAGGTTACACCGGCACACGATGTTAATGACTATAACCTTGGACTGAAGCACAATCTCGAAGTTGTCGACACCTTCAATCCTGATGGGACGTTAAGCCAAGCAGCACAGCTTTACGTGGGTGAGGACCGTTTTGTTGTCCGGAAAAAAATTGTCGCCGACCTGGAGGCTACAGGTCATATTGTTAAAATTGAAGAGTACACCAACAAAGTAGGTTATTCGGAGCGAACTGACGTAGTGATCGAACCCCGTATTTCGGTACAGTGGTTTCTGCAGATGAAGGAGCTGGCAAAACCTGCGTTGGAAGTGGTTGATAACGATACTGTTCGGTTTTACCCGGCCAAATACAAGAACATGTACCGCCACTGGATGGATAATCTCCAGGATTGGTGTATCTCGCGACAGCTCTGGTGGGGACACCAGATCCCGGCCTGGTATGCACCTGACGGAACCGTTGTGGTGGCCAGGACTAGAGAGGAAGCCTTTAAAAAGTTGGCAGTTGGCAGTGAGCAGTTGGCAGTGGACAATGAGCATCCGGCCTCCGGCATCCAGAATCCAGCATCCAGCATTCAGCATCCAGTATCTGCCGATGACCTTGTTCAGGACCCCGACGTGATGGATACCTGGTTTTCGAGCTGGCTATGGCCGATCTCTGTATTTGACGGCATCCGGCATCCGCATAATCCTGATATCAGGTATTATTATCCTACCAATGATCTGGTAACCGCTCCTGAAATTATTTTTTTCTGGGTGGCCCGGATGATCATGGCGGGGGAGGAGTACCGAAAGGATATTCCGTTTCATAACGTTTATTTTACAGGTATTGTACGCGACAAACAGGGGAGGAAGATGTCCAAATCGCTGGGAAACTCCCCTGAACCTATCAAACTGATTGAACAACACGGGGCCGATGCTGTAAGAATGGGTATGCTTCTATGTTCACCAGCTGGTAACGACCTGCTTTTTGAAGAAGGGCTGATTGAACAGGGTAGGAATTTCTGTAACAAAGTATGGAATGCTTTCAGGCTGGTAAAAGGGTGGCAGGTGGATGAGAGGCTGGTTCAACCCCAGGCCGCCAGTATCTCGGTCTCCTGGTTTAAAGCCCAGTTTGAATATTCGTTGACAGAGATTGAAAATTTATTCAATGATTACCGTTTGTCTGAAGCCCTGATGGTGATCTACAAACTTTTTTGGGATGACTTCTGTGCCTGGTATCTGGAGATGGTAAAACCTGCCTACCAGAAGCTGATCGATCCTGTTACCCTGGAAGCTACCGTCAATTTTTTCGATGAGTTGATGCGGGTCATTCATCCGTTTCTGCCTTTTATCACCGAAGAGATATGGCAGCTGCTAGTGGAGCGGAAGGAGGGGGAATCGATTATGATCAGTCCGATCCCGGATCCCGGATGCCGGATACCTGATTTGGGTTTGCTGAACTCCTTTGAGTTTGCAAAAGAGGTGGTTACGGCGATCCGCACAGTGAGGAAAGAGAAGAGTATTCCTCAGAAGGAGGCGATTCAGCTGATGGTTAAAAAGAATGATGAGGAAGAGGCTGATACCTCGTTTGATGAAGTGGTGATGAAACTTTGCGGCATTGATATGTTGACCTACGTCAATGAAAAGCAGCCAGAGGCATTTTCATTCGTCGTTAAGTCTACCGAATTCTATATCCCCCTTGCCATAGAGGCCGATCCTGAAGAGGAGCGCAGGAAATTACAGGAAGAGCTTGCCTACACCCGTGGATTCCTGGTCACTGTGGATAAAAAACTGAGCAATGAAAGGTTCGTTAGCAGTGCACCCCAGCAGGTAGTCGACATGGAACGGAAGAAAAAATCCGATGCTGAGGCCAGGATCAGGGTGCTGGAGGAGAAGCTGGAAGGACATTAGGAAATTAGGAAATTAGGAAATTAGGGAAGTTGGCGTCCAAGGGTATGTAAGTTATTGTTCTTTTATATGTATATCCCGCTGCGGGAAAGGAATGACAATGTCGGTTTCCCTGAATTTTTCACGAATCTTGAAACGAATATCACTCTTGATATTTTCGATCCAGAACATATCCTGGCTCCAGAAAAGAATTTCAAAGACTATGGCACTATCCCCGAAATCAATAATCCGTACGATAGGCTTGATCTCCGGCTGGTTGTTTATTACTTCAGGGTGTTCGGCCGCACATTGATAAAGGATATCCCTCACTTGTACTTCATCCGATGTGTATGAGACTCCAACATCAACTTTAAACCGGGTTGGCTGAAGGTTATGGCTCCAGTTGATCACATTTTCATTGACGAACTTATGGTTTGGAATGATCAATACTATGCCGTCGCGGGTATAAAGGGTTGATGTACGCAGCCTGATCTCTTTGATTTTTCCCACGATACCCCCTACATCCAGGATATCATCCACCTTAATGGTTCCTTCGAACAGGATAAAAACACCGGAAACGATATCCTGGAAAATCTGTTGAAGACCAAGTCCTAGACCAACCAGTAAAGCCGCTGAACTTGCAATCAGGAATGTAACTTTTATGCCGATTGTCTCAATGATCAGAACGATAGCAATGATCCAGACGAGGTATTTTACCAGGAGAAAGACAGAGTATTGTCGGCCTGCTGTATATTTGTCCTTCGATATGGTTCTGATTACCACTCGTTTTAACAGGTATAACAGAAACCATGTTGCCAGGAAGATGATAAAAATTATCACCAGTTCAGATACTGTGAGGGAAAAGTTGCCCAGGTTGACCAGCTCATATGCCAGAAATTCCGTGATGGTCATAGTGTTCGGTATTTTAATGACGTACTCACAAAAGTAACAAAAAATCAACCAGGTAAGGCTTCATACACTATTTCAGCAATATCCAGTACCTAGTTTTTATCAAACACATATTCCAGGATATTGGCACCCATTTTGAGCGCTTTCTGGCGGGTGGCATCGGAATCGTTATGAACCCGTGGGTCTTCCCAGCCGTCACCCAGATCACATTCGAATGTGTAGAAACAGACCAGCCTTCCCTCCCATATCAGGCCAAACCCTTGAGGCGCTTTGTTGTCGTGCTCGTGGATTTTTGGGAGTCCATTGGGAAAGTCGTATTTCTGATGGTAAATTGGGTATGAATAGGGGAGTTCAACAAAGTCGAGTTCGGGGAAGACAAGTTTCATCTGTGGCCGGATGTATTTATCCAGTCCATAGTTGTCATCGATATGAAGAAACCCTCCAGCCAGCAGGTAACTCCTCAGGTTTTGAGCCTCCTGCCCCGAAAATAGTACATTGCCGTGTCCGGTCATATGAACAAATGGAAAGTTAAAGATCTCCTTGCTTCCCACGTCTACCGTGGCAATCTCTTCACTGATGTTTGTGCCGAGGTTTTGATTGACGAATTTGACAAGGTTTGGTAATGACGTAGGATTGGCATACCAGTCGCCCCCACCGCTGTATTTCAGCAATGCAATCTGAAAAGAGGGAGGCGTTGCTGAGATGCCGGTAATCAGGATGATCAAAAAAAGAGATGTTCGCTTCATGCTAGTTGGGAAATTCCAGGACAAATGTACTTTATATCTTTTAATCCGAGAAGATCCGCGAATGATCCGCGAGATCAGCGTGCAAAAATTCGCTATTTTACTACCTGTACCATCGTACACACTACAACCCCTGCCGTTTCGGTTCTCAGCCGGCTGTTACCAAGGCTGACTGGTACAAAACCTTCTTTCTCCGCTTGCTTAACCTCTTCAGGTGAAAAGTCACCCTCCGGGCCAATCAGGATCAGGGCAGGCTTACCGGGAGTATAGATTTTTTGCAGCAACTCCTCCGATCCGGTCTCACAGTAAGCGATAAATTTCTGACCTGCAAAATTTTGCCTGATAAACTCTCCGAACCGTTTGGGTTCATGGAGAGTTGGCAACCACATTTTCAACGACTGTTTCATCGCTGCAACCAGGATTTTGTGTAACCTTTCTGTTTTTACAACTTTGCGTTCTGAATGGGCACAGATTATCGGTGTGATGTTGTTGATCCCGATCTCTGTTGCTTTTTCAAGGAACCATTCGAACCGGTTGATGTTCTTTGTTGGGGCGATGGCGATGTGTAGGGCATAGGGGTTTGAGGGCGTGAAGGTATGGGGGTGAACAGCGACTTCACACCCTTTTGGGTCGGCCGTTGTGATCTCGCATAAATAAAGAGTCCCTTTCCCATCGGTCATATGTAACGTATCTCCCTCTTTTAGCCGAAGCACTCGTACAATATGTGTCGATTCCTCCCGGTCGAACCTATGGAAGGGGGGGGTGATATCCGGACTGTAAAAAAGGTTCATAGATTATTGTTTATTAGGGTTATTAAGGTCATTCTCACCTCTTACATTCTTTGCATAGAATCCCCTCACGTGGAAGAAGTAATGGATCATTGCGATTATTGTCAATCCCGTGCAAACCATGTACATTCCGTCGAATCCGATCCACTCTGAGAGGTAACCCAACCCGAGAGACCCCAAACCTATCCCCAGGTCAAACGCGGTGATCAGGGTAGCATTGGCAGCTCCTCTTCGGCGAACAGTGACAACATTGTTCACCATGGTCTGCAATGTTGGCATCATGATCCCAACACCTAATCCAATCAAACCGGCAGCTAAAAGGAATCCGGTTAAATTCTGCATGAGACCAAGAAATGCCAGGCCTGCGATATTTACAAGGAAACCTCCTATCATAAGGTAAGTAGGCCCATGCTTGTCAAATATTTGTCCGGCAAAGAGTCGGGAAAAAGTGACACCGCCGGCGAGTACGAGGAAAAATGATCCTGCCTTTGCCAACCCAAGCTCTTTGTCGTATAGGGTGATGAATGAAACGACACCTCCATAGGTGATACCAAAGAGTGCCATGGGGATTGAAATTGGAATTCCTTTTGGTTCAATAAACTTACTCCAGGTGAGTTTGCTCTTCTCTTGTGGGGCTTGGATTATCGGAAATCGAACAAACAATACAAGCAGAAACCCACAAAAAGAGAATAGCGCTGCGATGTAAAACATCTCAAAGTAGCCCCATTTCTCCAGAATTAACAAAGCCAGCACAGGAGCGATTGCCATGGCCAGCGTAAAAGAAATTCCGAAATAGCCGATTCCGCGACCACGTTTTTGAGGAGGAATTACATCTACCACAACTGTCATTCCGGCTGTTGTAGTGGAGCCCCAGGAGAATCCGTGAAAAAACCTGACAACAAGCAGAAGTCCAAACGTGAGAATCAGGGGATAGAGAAGGATGGTTAAGGTGAAAATCAGTAAGGAGATGATATAGATCCATTTTCGGCCCCAGGTATCCAGCGCAAGTCCTGTGAAAGGACGGATGATCAGTGCGGAAACGGTGTAAGCAGCAAGGATAAAGCCCACATCGCTGGTTTTGGCGTGGAGTACATCTACAACATAAACGGGAAGCGTTGGGATGAGGAAATAAAATCCGGTAGCCATCAGCAAATTCCCCAGAGCCAGTAGTATAAAGTTGCGGCTCCAGAGTTGGCGTGGCGGGGAAGATGACATCAGGGGAAGGAGTTACTGGGGCCTTGGTGTTGCATTGCCACCATCAAGTACCCATCGCCAGGTTCCGTCTTTCTCTTTCCTCCACACGGTAAAGTAATTTCCGTAGCGAATCTCGCCGCGTGTAAAGTCGTATAGTTCATAGTTGCCAAACGTATACCCAAGGTCGCATGATTTACTTACTTCAGCCTTAACAGGCTGCCAATTAAGACGATACATCGTGTCGATTGCCCCTGCAAAAACATCTTTCAATGCCTCTTTCCCGATTACCGGGAAGTGCCCATCCTGAAGTTTTACCATATCTGGAGCGGCATAGAATAGAAAGGCCTCTTGCATCCCTTTATCCACACTTCGGACAGAGAATGCCCTGTCGGTGCTCAGGATCTCTTTTCTGGCTTCCTTCTGGCGCTCTTCTGACGAGTTGCAGGCAGCCAGTCCGACGAGCAAAAATAGCAACAGTTTCTTCATGCAGAACTTCCTTATTGGATGATTAATTTTTCGATGATATATTGATTATCAGACCTAATACGCAATATATACATCCCTTTATTCAGATGAGGAAGAGATATCTTTCTTGTTTCCGAGGGATTTTCCACCATCGATGTATAAACAATCTTTCCCTGCATTGAAAGAATCTCGCAAATCCCTCTTTCACGCATGTTCAGAGTCAGGTAAAACGCGCCGGAGTTGGGATTAGGATAGATGGTTACCGATGGAGCCTGGATAGGATCGTTAACAGCCATACAGGCATCAATGGATACCAGGATAGTGTCGGTTCCCTCGCAACTTCCGTTGTTTGTAACATTCACCCAGATAGTATGTTCACCTAATCCAAATGTGGTTGTATCCACGGTGATGGTTTGGGTTGTGTCACCAGTTGACCACTCGTATAAGCTTCCTGCATTTTCAGCATCCAGGATGACAGATTCCCAGGGACAAATCAACGTATCGGCTCCAAGTTGAACCACCAGATAATTACCAACCTGGATGAGGTTCACCTTAGTTCGTGTTTGCTGGGTAAATGCATTAACAACAGAAAGAGTAACCGAATAACTACCAGCGGCGGCATAAACAATATCTGTCGGATTCTCTTCAGTTGATGATGAAGGGCTCCCTCCGGGAAACTCCCAAAGCCAGGCCGTTGGATTTCCGGTTGACGCGTCGAAGAAGTTCACACTATCTCCTACGCAGGGTTTGCTGTTGCCGGGATAGAAATCAGCGATCAAGGGAAGCGTGAGGATCTCGATTCCATCCAGATCAAATCCGGCGTCATTTACGTTGGTCGCATCGTCTCCATCATCTGTGATTTTTATATACCGGATACCGGATATTGGTCCGGTTGAGAGGTCAAATGCAGTGGTACCGGTAGCAGATCCCAGGTTGATCCATGGTCCGTCCATCGTCTCACTTACATGGCAATAGTACCCTTCGGGGGTAGCATCACCTTCCATTACCTTGAAATCATTTCCGGTCCCATCAAAGATTGTATCTCCCATATCGATAATGATATAGCCGCTACGTCCGAGACTGTAATTTATAGAATCGGGTGGTCCGATAATCCCGGGAACATACGATTCGTCGGAATAGTTCCCCGAACTTGGGAAATAGGGAATTTCGGTCACGATGGTACGGTAGGCGTATCTTTCGGAAGCTGGTGTTAACTGGATGTCAGTGGTGACAGCCCCCTGAGGTGGTACGGTAACACCGGTAATGGTTTTTGTCTGATATCCGCTTGCTTTTACAGTAAGTGTGTAGGTTCCTGGCATCACATATTTATGGTAGTCTCCCAGCGTGGCATCCGTATAAACGGGATAGAAGGAGCTAACGAAAATGCTTGCCTTTACGGGGCTTCCGGTAATCGAATCTGTCACCACACCATTTACTCCCCGGCCAACCCTATCGATCATCTCTGTAATTGCTGGAACATTGTAATTATAATACATCGGTATCTGGCTGGCCGGAGGCTCTTTCAGCATAGAGATCTCCATCGACCACCCAACCTGGCCCAGCGAACCGTAATTGAAGTCTTTGGTAGCACCAAATATCTGGTACATGATGACACATCCCTGGCCGTAACCCAAACTGGAATACCCCGAAGCGTTCGAATATACTGATGCAAGTTGCTGGATATGAGTCCAGTCTGCTGGCTGGGAGACCCTGTAACTCCAAGGGAGGGAGATAACTTCCGTCCCTCCGTGAAAATTGTTGTACAGTACAAAGTTGTGCTCCAGCCAAAGGCTTCGCAGGATCCTCGTTTCAGGTTGTGAGAAAGGAAATGGGCTGTAGCCTTCACCACCCCACATGAAACCGACATCACGGTTGAGGTCAACACCATTTGAATTATAGCGGATGCCATTGGCATATCCATCAGGATTGATCATATAACACAACCAGATCTCCCGGCTGTTGATCAGGTCGGTGTAGGTAGGGTCATTCCCATATCCCAGGCACAACTCCCGTGCATAGCGGATCACTATCTCAGGGCCCATGATCTCATCGCCATGGATTCCCCCGTCAAACATCAGTTCCGGTTCGTTCTCATTGGTCTCAACGTTATCGCTGATCTTCAGAATTCCCAGCTCCCGTCCTTCCGGAGTAGTTGCCAGGATGATCTTCTTGCAGATCTCTGGAAAATTTGTCGCCAGACTGTCGGAGAGTTCGACCATCTGGTTATAGTTGTGGTAACTCTCCAGAATAGACTGGTCCCAGAAATTTAGGCTGTGGGAGTTCAGGTCAGGGTTTGTAATGATATATTCGAGACCGGAAGCCTGCAGTTTTTCCAACTCTGATGGAGTTACATAGACCCATGCCATCGCCACACCATTCTCTATTGCCGGTTCGTCCATGAGTTTCAGACTTTTTAGCAAGGCGACATCTTCAGCCGATTGAAGGGATACTTTCGCTTCCATTTCGCCAGGGCGCCAGCTGGTTTGGCCCCAGGTAACGAGTGCAATGAGAAGTAGTGCAGCCAGTCCTGTAAGTCGTTTCATCTATTGATTTTTACTCTGTTACTCCTTGACGATCTTTTTTACCATGGTAGTTTCGCGAGTTGTCACCTTCAGGAAATAGACACCTCTGGTGAGGGAAGATAAGTCAAGTTGACTTGTAACCGTTCCTGTTCCTCCTGAAATCTGATCCGAGATAACCATTTGGCCCTGGACGTTATGGATCTGCAGTAGGGCATCTCCGATGAGGTGGTCAATCAAAATGTTCACAACACTGGTAGTTGGGTTGGGATAGAGGCGGACCGAATTGGCCTTGTCACCGCCAGTATCGATACCAACAGTTCCCGTTATGGAGATATCATCGAGGAAGAGGTTGTTCCCGTGGCGGTTATACGATTCAAAGGCGATCTTCACGTTGGGTTTCCCTGTGTAGCCATTCAGGTCCACTTCATAACAATTCACACCGTAGGTTCCCCCGCACCAGTCGTTCATGCTGGCAGGAAAGAATTCGTCCATCATAGGTTCGTGTGTGACAAAGGCATTTGGAGTTCCATCAGGTCCGAGTGCCAGAACACGCGTGAAGGTGGATCCACAATCATCGGAAACAAGGATGATCAGCGAATCTTTCAGCGCATCCCGTTGGGCATATGCATGTCGGAAAGTGAGCATGACGTTGGCGAAGTTGGTGAAATCAAACACCGGGCTGATTAGCAGGTCACGCTTGTGCATATAGAAGTAATTGTAGAAATTCATCCAGGCTGCTTTATTGTCTGGCGTTGTGCCAGGAACAGAGATCGTATCCCATGTGATCTGGTTATCAGGGTTATCGATGGTCCAGTATTGGGTTGAAAACCCGGTCTCAAAATCATCGGTAAAGGGGAGCTGGTAGCCACCGTTTACAATGAAATCGACTTTGGTTTCGGTCGATGTACCTATGGAGTTTGTGGCGGCTAGTGTGACACTGTAAGCTCCATTTTGCGAGAACATCACAACTGGATTCTGGAAGTTTGAATTCGTTCCAAGCAGGTAGGTCATATTGTTGGGTGAGAACGACCAGTTCCAGGCTGATGGACAAAAGTCAGTCAGGTCAGTCAGATACACAGGGTCACCGGAACAGACCACACGGGTATTTGCCATAAAGTTGACATCCGGAAGCAGGTTGACACTAACAGTGATATATCCGACTTTCGTAAGGGAGTCGGATCCTGCCTCATTGGTTGCAACCAACTTTACCTGAAAGGTTCCTGCAGAACTGTATACGATATCTGCCGGATGTTTCTCGGTAGAGGAGGAGGGGGTTCCGCCTTCGAAGGTCCATTGCCATGAAGTCGGAACACCAGTTGAAAGATCGGTGAAATTAATTCCGCAATCAATTGGCACAGTGGTTTTATCTGCTGCAAAGTCGGCATCCGGGAAGGAATGGTACATATCAGATCCCCACAGGCCACGCCCATAGGAGCTGGCACGGATTGCGTCATTGGCAATGGTATCCGGGTTGTAATAGATATCGAGCTCTGTAATTCTGACACTCACCGGAAGGCCTTCGTTAAAGGGAATCCAATCGGTCATCGAAGCATCTTTATAAAATACTCCGGCATCAGTTCCAATATAAAGTCCTTCCATCGCATTCTTGTAATAGGCGATGGTGCTGATAGGAATATTGGGCAGGGCGCCGGTGATCTCTGTCCAGCTGAGTCCTTTGTCGAGCGATTTATAAACACCGTTAGCCATTGTGATATAAACGACATCTGGGTTAGTTGGATGAGCTTCTATGTCGGTAGGGTAACCTGAAGCCGGAAGGAATGAAGAGATATCAACCCAGTTGACATTGGCAGCATTGCAATTATCGGAGCGGAAAAGCTTGTTGTCGTACCTGGCAACATAGAGGATATCTTTGTTAGCGGGAGATTGCTCCACCACAACACAGTTGTTCCCTGTGCCTAAATCAGAGATCTTTGTCCAGGAAATTGATCCTGCCTGAATGTTTTCACTTCTCCAAACATTTTTCATTCCCAAAAACATCGCTTCGGGATTGCTTTCATGCAAGATAAACGGAGTTACCCAGGCCCCACCTTCGGTGATGCCGTAGGTTCCTTCTCCTGCAATTTTCTTTTCACTGCCATTATTGTATTTACGGAAAACATCTCCATAATAAATGGTATGGTAGGTCCATGCAGCATTTGAATAGTCGATGGCACACTCCATCCCGTCGCCACCACCGGTTGCCAACCAGTCGGGTAACATGTAGGTATAGGTTCCATTATCCTGGAAGCCATTGATTACCTTCTCTTTGACTGTTTGGGCCTGGCCCAGTTTGTAGATCTGTCCGATGGTCATCGTCTCGGTGAAATCGGTCCAGCTGGTTCCGCCATTGCTGGTATTATAGACTCCTCCATCATTACAGGCGTAAAACTTCCCATCAACCGGGGAGAACTTGAGCATATGGCAGTCGGCATGAACAGCAGGAACACTGCATCCGCCATACCAATGGGAGTTGATGACCCATGTAGTTCCGCCGTTGGTTGATTTCCAAACATCAATTCCGCCAACGTAGATAGTCTCTGCATTCAATGGATCTGCTTCAAGTGAGAGATCGTACCATCCCTGTCCCCCTGATCCGGAACCGTCGCACGACCAGTCGAGGATGTTCGGAGATGTTGATCGCGTTGTAAAAGTCAGTCCGGCATCAGTCGACCTGTAGAGGCCTTTGAATCCACTGCTGTTGTCAGACTGGACAAAGTAGACATAATTTGGATTGGCAGCGGTAACGGCAATTGTGCCGCGCTGTCCGCCTGTCAGGCCTGCGTTGATCTGGGTCCAGGTTACGCCATTGTCGGCCGAACGGTAGAAATTCGCGCCCAATCCTGCGTAGACAATGTTTGGGTCGTTGGGCTTGAAATCGATATCCTTGAAATTGCCTGTTGTCGAATTCGACCAGTTGGCTCCTCCGTCAGTAGTTCTGTAAATCCCTCCATTGGCAGCAGCTAGCATGATCAGGTGATTGGTCGGGTGCATCAGGATCTCACCAACAGTTTTCTCTCCCATTCCAAGTGTCGACTGAGTCCAGGTATACCCACCATCAATGCTTTTAAAGACACCTAATCCGGGAGCATCTCCGGCATCACGGTCCCCTGTTCCGATATAAATAATATTGGGGTTGGTATAATCTACCACAACGGCAGATACACCCAGGGTAGGCAGTGTGTCAGTGTGTGTTTCCCAGGATGTTCCCCCGTCACTTGTCATCCACATGCCACCCGAAGGGGCCGCAATATACCATTTGTTGGGGTCTGTTGGGTGGAATGTAACATTGTTTATTCTTCCTAAGCCTTCGTAACCGGCTGGCCCCGGAGAGGGAATAAGGGAAGGTCCCAGTGAGGTCCAGGCTCCTCCTGTGGAACGGATATTTTTGATATAGTCTGTATAGGCCTGATAGGTAGCATTGGGTGAGGGTATTACACCGTCGGGCGAAACACGGCTTTGCATCATATATTCCCACCGCTTAAACACTTTCCATCCACAACCTTTGGTGATGGGGCGATCTTTCCAGTAATCGTTGAACGCTTCCTGCGTAACAAAGAAATTGGCATCCGGGTCTTGCATCATAGATACCCATGATGGGCTGTCGGATGCATCATTTGACGATATTGATGTGGCGTCGGCAGACTGGGAATGTACTGTTAAAGTAATGAGAAACAGCCATAAAGAGATAAGGAATAACTTTTTCATAGGTGTGGAAATGATGGCTTGGTTTAGACTGTAAAAATACGACTTTTTATTGAATGCCGGGCACCCGGGGGATGAGGAAGTTGATTGAGGATGGGGTGAGGCTGATTACCAATTACCAATTACGAATTACGAATGACCAATGACGCAATTTATATTTCTGTTTTCCGTCGGGTCACATTATATATCCCCCTCGCCAGCACAAGTGTGGCAATAATTGAGATACCCAGTACGAAATAACCAATGTTCTCTTCTGCGTTAGGGATGAGATGACCAGCCAGGTATCCAAGTGGAACCATGATCCATACCCATAGGAAAGCACCAGCCACGTTGAAGGTGTTGAACCTCCTGAAGCCCATATCTGAAGCGCCAGCCAGAATTGGGACAATGGTCCTGACGATCCACACAAAGCGTCCGGCAACCAGCGACATGCCACCATATTTTTCATAAAACAAGTGGGTTTTCTCCAGGTGTCTCTTCTTGAAAAACCAGGAATCCTTTTTGGTGTGGAGACGTTTCCCCAGAAACTTCCCGGTATAATATCCGGTGAGGTTCCCGGCGATAGCTGCAGCAGTGACAAGGAAAAGCAGGGCAAACAGGTTGACGTCAAGGAGTTCGGTGCCACACAACAGGCCGGAACTGAATAACAGGGCATCCCCGGCAAAGATAAATCCGAAGAACACACCTGTCTCAAGGTAGACGATTACCAACAGCAACGCCAACCCTCCCACCCGAATTAGCTTATCGGAATGAATGAGCAGGTCGTAAAAATCGGTCAATGTCTCCATTATCTTATAAAGAACTTCCCGGATGCCGCCAGGCGTTTATCGCCAGTGCGTTTGTCAATAAGGTGGCAGCCAATACGGCAAACCAGCGTAAGCAGTACATAGGTTTTTTCATGACTCTGAGATCTTTTTATAGTCTGAATCAAACTTCTTGACGGCATGATAAATGATGACCGTGGCAACCGTGATCAGCACCGGCCAGGCCAGGTACCAGAGAATTGAGACTGTGTACATAATTACGAATTAAGAATTAAGAATTACGAATTATTTCACTATTTAACTATTTAGTAAGCATGTCCTCCCTCTTCCATCTCCTCTTCGGTGATCTTTTTGCGGTTGATAGACCACCAGGCGTAAATAATATAGGCAAAAACAAAGGGTACAATTAATGAAACATAGCTCATGGCGACCAGTGTGTAACGGCTTGATGAGCTGTTCATAATCGTCAGGGAGCTTTGAAGATCACTGGTAGAAGGGTAGTATGCCGTATTGTTAAACCCTGCGAGCAGGAAGAGTGCGAAAACTGTAAGCACAGTTCCGGGTCCGGCAAACCAGATGCCTTTGTCGCGGCATCCTTTAAAATTCATCAAAGGTCTGATGATTCCAAAAAGTACCATCACCACTCCCAGGGCGAAGAGGATGAACACTACCGGCATCCCGGTGAGGTTGTGCCAGTATTTGAATGGTTCCATGAAGATTCGTCCGTTTTCAGGATCCACAGAAAAGCCAGGATACAGCATCAGGGCGAAAACGTATGCAAGGAAGAAGATCACAAAGGGAACTGCATTGATCCATAGTTGCCTGAAGCTTCTTTTCTCAATGGCTTCATTGTCGACCGAGTTGAGGATATAGAGGATCCCAAGCACCCTTGCCAGGAAAAAGATCGTGAGTCCCATGACTACGTTCCGCCAGTTAAGAACAGCCTCCAGCCCGTGTGCCGGTCCTTGCCATTGGGAGATGACCGGGTTGGCGATGTTGGTTAGGTTCATCTTGTTAACCAAAAACTCGGATCCAGTGAAGAAAGTCGATACAGCGGCCCCGATAAGGATGGTCCCGAGGGCTCCGTTGATGAATAGGAAGATCTCATAAGTGCGTTGGCCGAGGAAATTGTTCGGTTTGGTTCTGAATTCATACGCAACGGCTTGAATTACAAAGGCAAAAAGGATAATCATCCATACCCAGTAGGCACCTCCGAAGCTAGTAGAATAGAAGAGTGGGAAGGATGCGAAGAAGGCGCCCCCGAAGGTGACGAGTGTAGTAAATGTAAATTCCCACTTCCGGCCAAGGGTGTTGACAATGATCTTTCGTTCGGGTTCGGTTTTGCCCAGGGTATAGATCAGGGTTTGCCCTCCCTGGACAAACATCAGGAAGACCAGCAAACTGGCAAGCAGGGATATGATCATCCACCAGTACTGTTGCAGTGCGAGTAATGACATCGATTCAAACATCACTTTTGCCCTCCATCTTTAGGTCCGATTTTGATCTGTTTCACCATAATCATAACTTCGGCAATCAACAGTGCTGTAAAGAGTGCTGCAAATATCCAGAAAGTGGTTTTAACGGATGCAGAACCGATCATCGAAACGGCTGCAATGGTAGGGAGGAGGTCCTGAATTACCCACGGTTGTCTCCCCACTTCAGCAACAACCCAACCGGCCTGACTTGCCATGTAGCCAAGAGGTATCGTCCAGAGAGCGATCCAGAGGAGCCATCGTTGTTTTTCAAGGATTCCCTTATTAAGAAAGTAAAGGACAACGATGAACAACAAAATAAAATAGACCCCCAGCATCACCATCAGGTGGAAGCTATAGAAGGTTAGCTGGACATTGGGGACGACTGATTCGGGTTTGCTTAGATAGCCGTAACCAAAGTAGGCAAAGTTCTCTTCCAGCTTTTGCCGCGAGAATTTTGCCAGGATGGTATCTCCCGCTTTGGTCGCTGTTTTATAATCCCTCAAGGCGGAGATGGCGAGCTTCCCTTTTTCAATCTTCTGGGCAACCGAATAGGTCATCTCCCGCTCCTCTTCGGGGATGTCAGTAAACCAGGGTTTGTATCCTCCGTTGATGATGTTGTCAACGCCGGGGACAAACGCATTGGCATTCCGGTATCCGAGGATGGAGAGCAATTTTGGAATTTCAATCTTCATCAGATAAGGGTTTTCACCGTCACCTGGTTTTTTGGAAGGATTGAGGATGCCAAATGCAACCAGTCCGACGCCGGCCTTGCCTTCATAAAGTCCTTCCATGGCAGCCAGTTTCATCGGCTGTCTCTGGGCAACGGTGTATGCCGACCCATCGCCCGTAAAAGCAAGAAAAACTGAGGTGATGATCCCGAAAATCGCAGCTACGAGGATGCTTCGTTTAGCAGTGAGCTGATGACGTTTGTTCAACAGAAACCAGGCGCTAATCCCAATCACGAACAAGGATGCGATGACATAGCCATTGGAGATAGTATGCAGGAATTTGTTCACAGCCAAGGGGGAGAAGATGATCTCCCAGAAGTTGACCATCTCGTTGCGGGCTGTATCGGGATTAAACTCCATGCCAACAGGACTTTGCATCCAGGCATTGGCAACCAGGATCCACAGGGCGGAGAGGTTGGCTCCAATCGCCGTGAGCCACGATGAAGCGAGATGGAATCCTTTGCTCACTTTATT